>Ga0193729_1000014_pt1 | contig 95057 bp, 90 predicted proteins | sample U1c2metaG_FD_143036 | JGI IMG/M metagenome (GOLD analysis project Ga0193729, IMG submission 143036) | Soil microbial communities from a riparian zone of the East river system, Colorado, United States - U1c2 | ecosystem: Environmental > Terrestrial > Soil > Riparian zone | place: USA: East River...
CTGGATCGTCGTGTAGCGGCAGCGCGCGTCCTTCTTGACGATGATCTCGACGACCGCTGAGTGCAGCGAGTCGGTCGAGTAGATCGGCGCGGTGCAGCCCTCGACGTAATGCACGTACGCACCTTCGTCGACGATGATCAGGGTGCGCTCGAACTGGCCCATGTTCTCCGCGTTGATGCGGAAGTAGGCCTGGAGCGGCATCTCGATGTGGACGCCCGGCGGCACGTAGATGAAGGAGCCGCCCGACCAGACCGCGGAGTTGAGAGCGGCGAACTTGTTGTCGTTCTGCGGGATGATCGTGCCGAAGTACTGCTTGACGAGCTCCTCGTGCTCACGCAGCCCGGAGTCCATGTCGAGGAAGAGGACGCCCTGCTTCTCCAGATTCTCCTGGAGCTTGTGGTAGACGACCTCGGACTCGTACTGCGCGCCGACGCCGGCGAGGTACTTCTTCTCCGCCTCGGGAATGCCGAGCTTGTCCCAGGTGTCGAGGATCTCGGCCGGCAGGTCCTCCCAGCGCTCGGCCTGCTTCTCGGTCGGACGGATGTAGTAGTAGATGTTCTCGAAGTCGATGTCGTTCAGGTTCCCGCCCCACTGCGGGAGCGGTCGCGCGAGGAAGTAGTCGAGTGACTTGTGCCGGAACTTGCGCATCCAGTCGGGCTCGTTCTTGTGCTCCGCAATCGCCTCGACGACCTCGTGCGAAATGCCGCGGCCGGACTTGAAGAAGTAGTCCTTGGCCTCGTCCGGGTTCGAGAAGCCGTACTTGTACTCCTCGCGGATCTGCTGAACGGTCTCGGTCTCGGTCGCCATCAGACTGCTGCCACCCCATAACGTTCGTAGCCCTCGGCCTCGAGCTTGTGTGCAAGCTCCGGACCGCCTTCTTCCAGGATACGCCCGTCGATGAACACGTGCACGTAATCAGGGGTGATGTAGTCCAGGATCCGCTGGTAGTGCGTGATCACCAGGGCGCCCATCTCGGGGCCAACGAGCTTCTTCACCCCTTCTGCGACGGTCTTGAGAGCGTCGATGTCCAGTCCGGAGTCCGTTTCGTCGAGGATCGCGATCCGCGGCTTCAGCATCGCCATCTGGAGAATCTCCACCCGCTTCTTCTCGCCGCCGGAGAAGCCGTCGTTGAGATACCGCGACGCGAGCTCGCGGGAGACCTTGAGGCGGTCCATCTGGTCGAGGAGCTCCTTGCGGAACTCAGGAATCGGAACAGGGTTCTCCTCGCCGCCGTTCTGAGCCTTCCGGATCGCGTTGATCGCGCTGCGCAGGAAGCTCGTCACGGTGACACCTGGAACGGCGTGCGGGTACTGGAACGCAAGAAACAGGCCGCGCTGCGCGCGCTCGTCCGCCTCCATCTGGAGGATGTCGTCGCCGTCGAGGAGCAGCTCGCCCTCGGTGATCTCGTAGGCCGGATGGCCCATCAGGGCGTACGCGAGCGTGGACTTGCCGGACCCGTTCGGGCCCATGACCGCATGCACTTCGTTCGGCCCGACGGAGAGGTCGACCCCCTTGACGATCTCGGTCCCGTCCTCCAGGGCGACGTGCAGATTCTTCAACTCGAGCACTGCCAAGTTTGTTACGTCCTTTTCCGTGTAGGAAAGCGGCCTCGGCGGCCGGTTAGTAGCTCCCATCGTAGCCAATTCGAGGCCTGCCCCGGACAGCCCGCGGCCCGAGCGACCGGGGCCCGCGTCTCCAACATTTAGCTCGCCAAACCAGCTACCCTGAGGGTATGCCGAACATAGGCACTGGCGAGATCATCTTGCTGCTGTTGCTGGCGCTGCTGCTCTTCGGGGCAAAGCGGCTCCCCGAGATCGGGCGGTCGATGGGAAGGGGCATGCGGGAGTTCAAGGACTCGGTCAGCGGCAAGGACAGCGATGACGAGCCGGCCGAGCTGCCGATGCAGACGACCGACACGACGATCGCAGCGCGCGAGCGCGAGCGAGAGCGCGACCCCGTCTAGACACGAATGAACGTTCCGCGGCGCCTTCGCCATGGTGAGGAGGCGACGCTCGTCGAGCATCTCGACGAGCTGAGGACGCGGATCTTCGTTTCGCTCGGCGCGCTCCTGGTTGGGCTCATCGTCGGGTACGTCTTCCACGCCCACCTCATCCACTGGCTCAACCGGCCGCTCCCCGAGGGCCGCGTAGGCCGGCCACTCACGTTCGGTGTCGCGGAGCCGTTCCTGACGTCGTTCAAGATCAGTCTATTCGCGGGCTTTCTGCTCGCGCTGCCGGTGATTCTCTGGCAGCTCTGGTCCTTTCTTGCCCCCGCGGTCGACGAGCGCACCGAGCGCATGGTCGTGTCCTTCGTCTTCCTGGCCACGGCGCTGCTCGTCGCCGGGATCCTCTTCGGCTACTTCGTCGCCCTTCCCGCCGCCGTCCACTACCTGACGAACTACGACAAGTCGCTCTACGACATCAGGATCCGAGCGAGGGACTACTACTCGTTCGCGACGATGGTGATGCTCTCGATGGCCGTCGTCTTCGAGTTGCCGATCTTCATCCTCGCCCTCGTCCGGCTCGGCGTGTTGACCTCCGCGCGCTTGCGCAAGGAACGACGAATGGGGTATTTCGTCGTCGCCTGTGTCGCGGTCGCGCTTCCCGGCGTCGACCCGTTCACGACGATCATCGAGGCGATCCCATTGTGGGTGCTCTTCGAGTTGTCGATCTGGCTTTCGGTGCTCATGGAGAGACGAGTGGTGCAAGCCGAGGCCGCTAGCCTGACCGAGCCTTGAACCGAGTCTTGTCCGCCGACTGGGTCCTGCCGATCGAGGGACCGCCGATCGAGGCCGGCACGGTCGTGATCGAGGACGGACACATCGCTGCCGTCGGCACGGTCGAGGATCTCGGCGAAGGCACGCGCTTCGACGACACCGTGATCATCCCCGGGTTCGTGAACGCCCACTCGCACCTCGAGTACGCGGTGTACGGAGGTTTCGGCGACGGGCTCGGCGATTTCGCGGAGTGGATCACGCTGCACATCCAGCGCAAGGCGCGGATCGGCTGGGAGGAGTACGTCGACGTCGCCAGGTTCGGAGCCGCGCAGTGCCTCGCTTCGGGGATCACGACCGTCGGGGACTGCAGCTACAGCGGCGCGGGCGCGGTCGCCTGCGCGGAGCTCGGCCTGCGCGCGACGATCTATCTCGAAGTCTTCGGCGCGGATCCAGCTCAAGCGCTCGAGCGCTTCGCCGGGGTACGAGATCGCGTCGCCGACGCATTCTCGACGCGGGTGCGACCCGGCGTGTCTCCACACGCTCCGTACTCGGTCTCGATCGAGCTGTACGAAGCGTGCGCCGAGCTTGGTCTCCCCATCTCGACACACATCTCCGAGAGCCCTGCCGAGGTCGAGTACCTGCGCACCGGCAGAGGCGTTTGGGGTGGGTACAGGGATCTGCTCGTCGCCTCGCCTGGCCAGACCGGGACGCATCTGCTGGCCGAGCGCGATCTCCTCGGACCGAACGTCGTGGCCGCCCACTGCGTCGTGCTCGACGAAGACGAGATCGGCCTGCTCGCAGCGACAGGGACCGGTGTCGCACATTGTCCTCGCTCAAACGCGGCGCTTGGCTGCGGCGTGGCGCCACTCACCGAGCTACGCACAGCCGGCGCTCGGGTCGGCGTCGGCACCGACAGCCCGGCCTCCGCGCCGTCCTTCGACTTCTTCGAGGAGTTGCGAACCGTCGTCCTGTCGGCCCGCGCCCGCGCGGCTCGGCCGGATGTCCTCTCCGCCGAGGAGGCCCTCGAGCTGGGAACGCTCGGCTCCGCGCGCGCTCTCGGCCTGGACGCCGAGATCGGCTCACTCGTTCCTGGAAAGCGGGCGGACCTCGCAGTTGTGTCCCTGAAGGGCTCCGCGTATCTACCCTGGGAGGATCCTGCCGGGGCAGTCGTGTTCGGCGGCTCGCCGGACCGCGTGATTGCGACGTATGTGGACGGGGAAGCGCGCTATGAGAAGGGAGGGATGGATTGGCAAGAGCTGACCGCCGCCGCGCACAGCGCGAGGCGCGCCATGCTCGCCCAGCCGGCCGCAAGGCCGGTGGCGGCTCCCAGCGCGTAGCGGAGAACACGATGTTCTTCCCGCGCCTGCGCAATCAGGCGAAATGGGCGTTCGTGTTCCTCATCCTCGTCTTCGGGGGCGGCTTCGTCTTCCTCGGCGTGGGTTCCGGTGGGCTCGACCTCGGCCAGCTCATCCGCGACGCATTCGGGAACAAGGGCAGCTCCGGCACGTCCGTCTCGAAGGCCCAGCAAGAGGTCAGCCAGCATCCGTCGAGCGCTCCTGCTCGGAAAGACCTCGCCACTGCCCTGGAGAAGAAAGGCCGCCTCGACGAAGCGATCGGAGCCTGGACGCAGTACACGAGGCTGAAACCCAAGGACGTGAGCGCCTTCGAGCACCTGGGCCAGCTCGAGCTGGGACAGGCGGACCGTTTCCTCAGCGACGCCCAGCTCGCCTCGCTGGCGCAGCAAGACGCGGGTGTCGGGTCTGCGTTCCGTCCCTCCTCCACGGGGAAGTTCGGGCAGGCCCTCGGTCAGGACCCGATTGCGTCGGCCGTGTCCGACAAGGCCAGTAAGCAGCTGCAGGCGGCCTCCGTGAAGTACCAGACTGCGGCCGCGCAGGCCATGACGACGTACCAGCAGATCGTCAAGCTGCGCCCGAGGGACGAGCAGGGGTTCTTAGAGCTGGCCCAGGCGGCCGACCACCTCCAACAGACGGCTGTGGCGATCGGCGCTTACAAGAAGCTCCTGAAGTTCAACCTCGACCCAGCCACGGCGGCCCAGATCCGCGCGCGGATAAAGACGTTGCAACAGTCGTCCTCGACTGGCGGGCATTAGACTCCGCGCCGACGGGAAGAGGCTGGCTACACGACCTCCGGGGGGACGATGAACTTCGACATCAAGACGGAGCAGCTGGGAGACGATGCTTACGTGATCTCGCTTGCAGGCGAGGTCGACCTGTACACCGCGCCCGAGTTCAAGCAGCAGCTCCTCGAGGTGATCGGCCAGGGCGGAAAGCAGGTGATCGTCGACTTCACCAACACAACTTTCATCGACTCGACCACTCTCGGCGTGCTCGTCGGTGGGGTGAAGCGGTTGCGCACGAACGAGGGCCAGCTCTCGCTGATCTGCAGCGACCGCAACATCACCAAGATCTTCGAGATCACCGGGCTCGACCGCGTGTTCACGATCTATCCGACCCGCGACGAGGCGCTCTCCAACGTGAAGTCGGCCGACAAGCCTCCGGCGTAGTGACTCTGCACAGGCTTTCAGCCGCCGTCGGGGGGGTGGCTGTCATCCTGCTGCTGTCTGCTTGCGGCACGGGCGGTTCGGTTGCCGGCAAGTCTGCGGACAAGGCGCATGGCCTCAAGATCTTCCAGACCACGTGCGCGGGCTGTCATACCCTCGCGGCTGCCGGCTCTACGGCGACGATCGGGCCGAACCTCGATGCCGCCTTCGCCGAGGCCCGCTCCGAGGGCTACAAGGAGTCCGCGATCCTGGACATCGTCCACGACCAGATCAAGTTCCCCGGCCAGTATCCGGTGCGTCAAAGCAATCCGGACTACTTGACGGCGAACATGCCCGCTAACCTCGTCACCGGGCAGGACGCGATCGACGTCGCCGCCTACGTCGCCGCGAACGCCGGGCTCCAGGGCTTCGCGCAGGCGGCCGCGCTCACCGGGGCGAACGGAAAGCAGATCTTCCTCACGAAATGCGGCAGCTGCCACACGCTCAAAGCCGCCGGCACGACCGGGACGGTGGGGCCGAATCTCGATTCGCTCAAGCCGCCTCTCGCGCGCATCAAGAAACAGGTGATCAACGGCGGCAGCATCATGCCCGCGTTCAAGAGCGTTCTCAACGCTGCCCAGATCAACGCGGTGGCCAAGTACGTTGCTGAGCACGCCGGCAAGTAGTGCCGATCGATCTGGAGGTCTTCAAGGAGCTCGGTCGCGATCGGCTCCCTGGGCTGATCGGGATCGAGGTCGAGGAGATCGAAGTAGGCCGGGTGCGGATGCGGCTGGCCCTACGCGGTGAGCTGCTGGCGCCGAACGGCTACCTCCATGCAGCGACCGTTGTTGCGCTCGCGGACTCTTCCTGCGGCTACGGCTGCATCGCGTCGCTTCCGGAGGGCGCAACCGGCTTCACGACGATCGAGCTGAAGACGAACTTCCTTGGGACCGCGCTCGAAGGAACGCTCGCGTGCGAGGCGACGCTGGTTCACGGCGGTCGCACGACGCAGGTCTGGGATGCAACCGTGACGAACGAGGCCGGCAAGAAGTTGGCGCTCTTTCGCTGCACCCAACTCCTCCTCTACGCCTAAGTTCCTTATCCGGGGCGCTCGGCGTCCAGATCGACCACGACGTGAGTGATCGGGACCGCGAAGCGCTCGCGCGCATTCTCGACGATTCCTCGCTCGAGCCAGTTCGAGCGGCCCTCGGGATGCGTGGAGATGATGATCTCGTCCGCGCCGAAGGTGCGGAGCGCATCCGCGATCGCCTGCAGTGGGTCTCCGTCCCCGACTTTTCCCCGTGCCTCGACGCCCGCAGCCGCGAGCTGGGTCAGGCTCTTTTCGAGGCGCTCCTGAGCCGCAGCGCGCGCGCCGTCGTCGTCGGAGACCCAGTGCCGAATCGGCGAGTTCAGTGCGGGCGTGACGACGAGCACTTCCTCGCGAACATCGAGGCTTCGCTCGAGAATCGCCGACCGCAACGTGTGGCCGCCGACCGTCTCGTTCGCGATCACCAGGATTCGCCGCTCGCCCGCAGCGTGGGGCCGCGGCAGCGTCTTCTCCGTCCGTACTTCGCTCCGGGCTCGCGCCCACCAGGCGAGCACGGCCGCCGTCAACGCGATGAACACTCCCAGCCCGACCCACGTGCCACCCGCGACCGAGGCGATCACGATCGCCCCGAAGTAGGCAATCGACGCGATCAGGAACCTGAACGCCTCGGCCTCGCTCCGGAGCGGGTTCAGCATGGCGTCAGAGAAGGTAGACGGTTGAGTACACGACGATCCACATCACGTCCACGAAGTGCCAGTAGATCCCGCCGATCTCGACGCCGTGATGGTGCTCCGGGGAAAAGTGGCCACGGAAGGCTCGAATCGTCATGAAGAGCAAGATCGAGAGGCCGATGAAGACGTGCGCGCCGTGCAGGCCCGTCAAGCAGTAGAAGATCGTTCCGAACGCGCCGTCGTGTGGAGCGAACCCGACGCGTGAGTACTCGCGCGCCTGCGTCAACAGGAAGACGAGGCCCAGCAGGAACGTCAGCAGCAGTCCGGCTTGCAGGCCTGCGCGATTGCCCCGCTTGATCGACTGCAGCGCCCAGTGCATCGTGAAGCTCGAGGTGACGAGGATCGCGGTGTTCACTCCGGCGACGAAGACCGGGAGCTCGAAGGGCGCGGGCGGCCACGCGATCCCGTTTACGACCCGGACGAAGAAGTACGCAGTGAAGAACGCGCCGAACAGCATGATCTCGGACGCAATGAAGAGCAGCATCCCGAGGATCGATGCGTTGACGCGGGAGCTGTGGTTCGCGACCGGGGGGCCGTGATGCGCTTCGGCGTGGGCGGACATCAGTGCCCCTGCCGGTGATGCTGTCGAGTTTCTGGGTCGCGAGCACCAAGCCAGAGGCTGCAGTCAACCGCAGCAAGGCTGGACAGCCTTGCTAAGGGCGAGGGTGGACTCTGGCGCCGCGTGATCGCGGGCCAGAAGCCGACGTGCATTGCTGGTAGGGGCACTAAGCGGGGGCACCCTTCTCGATCTGATCCGGCTGGAAGACGATGTGCTCGACCGGCAGCTTTGTCTCGTCGTGCAGGCGCTGCACGAGGTTCTTGCGCAGCCACGGCGACCGCGACGGCGCGAAGGTCGACACGATGATCTCGTCGACGCGCTCCCCGCCGATGGCGTCCATCGCCGCCGAGAACGGGTCGGGATGCGCCACCTGACCGTGCGCGTCGATCCCCTCGCCGCGTAGCTCGGCGAGCGCCCGTCTCAGCCGCCGCTCCGCCTCCGGGTGCTGGGCCTGCGTCGGGTCGCTCTGCGGCGAGATGATCAAGAAGCTCGCGTTGCCGCGCGCCGCCCGCTCGCGGATCCGGTCGAGCAACGCCTGGCCTACCACCGTTTCGTTCGCGAGGACGAGAACGTTCCTGGCGCCCGTCTCCGCCGCCATGTCGACGACGACGTGCTCGACTGGCACGCTGCCCGCGCTTTCGCGGATGCGATCGACGACGTTCTTGCGCAACCAGCCCGACTTCTGTTGCGGGTGCGTCGCGAGGATGATCTCGTCCACGGGTGGGTCGAGCTGGGCGATTGCGTCGCGTACCGCCGTCACCGGATCGGAGTCCACGACGAGCCCGTGCGCGGAGATGCCCTCGTCCCGCAGCATCGAGAGCGTGCGGTCGAGCCGTCTCCCTGCCGCCGCGCGCCGCGTGTCCTCGTACACCACATAGCCGTGCTGCGGCTGGCTGACCGGCGCGATGACGGTCACCTGGAAATCGTCCGAGCCCTTGCGTTGCTCGACGGCTTCGATGAGCTTGCGCCCGGTGACGGTCTCGTTGGCGACGACGAGCAGATGCATCAGTGCCGTACCTCTTCCGTCTGGGTCGCCGCTCGATCGCCGTTCAAGACGGCGTGGCGCGCGCCGGGAACGCCGTACTCGTAGGGGTTCCCGACGACCTGAGGGATCTCGTCGAAGTTGAAGATCGGCGGCGGCGAGGAGACCTGCCACTCGAGTGTGAGCGCTCGCCAGGGATTCGCTTCGGCGGGAGCGCCGCGGCGCATGCTCGTGACCATGTTGTAGAGGAACACGATCGTCGACGCGCCGAGCCCGAACGATGCGATCGAGATGAACAGGTTCCAGGTTGCGAATTGCGGCGCGTAGTCCGAGACCCGCCGCGGCATCCCCTGCGTCCCGATCAGGTGCATCGGGAAGAAGGTCAGGTTGAAGCCGACGAACGTGAGCCAGAAGTGGAGCTTGCCGAGCTTCTCGTTGTACTGGCGGCCGGTCATCTTCGGGAACCAGTAGTAGATCCCGGCAAAGATCGTGAAGAGCGAGCCGCCGAAGAGGACGTAGTGGATGTGCGCGACCACGAAGTAGGTGTCACTGACATGGATGTCGATCGGAACGGCTCCGAGGTAGATCCCGGAAAGCCCCCCGATCACGAACATCGAGACGAACCCGACGGCCCAGAGCATCGGGGTGGCGAAGTTGATCTTTCCTTCCCAGATCGTCGCCAGCCAGGAGAAGACCTTGATGCCGGTCGGCACGGCGATCATCAGCGTCGTGATCATCATCGGCACGCGCAGCCATGGCGCCATGCCCGACACGAACATGTGATGCGCCCAGACCGAGAAGCCGAGCACGAGGATCGCCATCAGCGACAACGCCATCAACCGGTAGCCGAAGATCGGCTTCCGGCTGAACACCGAGATCACCTCCGAGGCGATGCCGAAGCCGGGCAGCATCATGATGTACACCGCCGGGTGCGAATAGAACCAGAAGATGTGCTGGTACCCGAGTGGATAGCCGCCGCCGCCCACGTCGAAGAAGTGGGTGTGCATCACACGGTCGAACATGACGAAGAACTGCGAGCCGGCGATGAACGGGGTGGCGATCACGACCAGCAGTGACGTCGTGAAGTTCGCCCAGACGAGGAGCGGCATGCGCCAGAAGGTCATTCCCGGCGCGCGCATGGTGATGATCGTGACCAGGAAGTTGAGCGCCGTCATGATCGAGCTTGCGCCCGCCCACTGGACGCCCATGTTGAAGAAGATCGTCCCCAGGGGCTGATGGACCGACAGCGGCGCGTAACCGGTCCACCCGGACGCGAACGCGCCGCCGGGAACGAAGAAGCTCGAGAGCATCATGATCCCGGCGATCGGCAGCAGCCAGTACGAGAGCGCGTTGAGACGCGGGAACGCCATGTCGGGCGCCCCGAGCATCAGCGGCACGACGAAGTTCGCCAGCCCGGCGAACGCCGGAATCACGAACAGGAAGATCATCAGCGACGCGTGGACCGAGAAGAGCCCGTTGTAGGTCTGGTTGTCGAAGAACTGCATCCCCGGCTTGGCGAGCTCGGCGCGCACGAGCATTGCGAGCAGGCCGCCGGCCAGGAAGAAGAAGATCGTCGTGGCCAGGTACTGCATTCCGATCACCTTGTGATCGGTGTTGACGCGGAAGTAGTCGCGCCAGCTGTAAGCGCCGTGCCCGGAATGGTCCTCCGGCTCGGTCGGCGCGCCGATGGCGTACTTCACCCAGTAGTCGAAGGCTCCGATGCCCGCGAGGAAGCCGATCGGCACGGCCGTCAGCGCACCGACGAGCACGATGATCGAGCCGAACCAGATCGGGTGCCAGGCGCCCCACCAGCGGCAGAGGACGACGATCGCGCTGCCGATCCCGAAGAAGAGCGGCATCATCCACGCGGCGCGCACGAAGCCCGGGTAGAGCAGCCGGCGCAAGCCGCCCGGCGGCGGCGGGAGGCCCTGCCGCACCGGCCCCGCGTCGTGGTGCTCGACGATGGTGCTCATCGGCCGATCTTCGGTCGATGAGCGGTGGAAGGGGCGTAAGGGGAAACCGGGAGGTTTCCCCGCTCTTTGAGGCGATCCTTGAAGAAGGGAGCTCGTGAGGGAAACATGGTTTCCCTCACGGGAGCGAGCCGAAGGCGAGCGACGGTCACGACGTAGCTTTCGTCTTCGCCCACTGCTCGAACGCGGTCGGATCCATCACCACGACGCGCGAGCGCATCAGCGCGTGGCCGAGCCCGCACAGCTCAGTGCAGATGACCGGATAGGTGCCGATCTTGTCGGGCGTGATGTGCAGCGTCGCGTGGATTCCCGGAACGAGGTCCTGTTTCTGCCTGAATTCGGGAACCCAGAACGAATGGATCACGTCCCTGGAGTGCATCGTCAAGACGACAGAGCGGTTGACCGGAAGTCGCAGCACGCTCGACACCTTGTTTCCGTATCCCGGATAGCCGTAGCTCCAGAAGAACTGTTGCGCGTACACGTTGACGCGCAGCGGGTTTGCGCCCGCCGCGTCGTCCTTCGCCAGGACGATCGCGCTGACGATCGCGATCGCCGTCACCAGAGCGGTTGGGATCGCCGTCCAGAGGATCTCGAGCCCGGTGTGTCCGTGAATCGGCGGCCCGTCGGAATCGTCGTCGGGCTTGACCCTGAACTTCCAGACCGCGTAGACGATGACAGCGGCGACGATGGAGAAGACGAAGATGCAGATCCCCGTCACGAACCAGAAGACGAAGTCGATGCGGCCGGCCTCTCGTGACGCCGAGCTGGGCAGCCAGTCGGGAATGAGCGCGACGGCAGACGCAACGGCGCCGGCCAGGACGCCGATCACGATCAGCTGGACGATCGAGCCCCTACGCACGGACGTCGCGAATCTACTTGACGCGGCCCCGGTGGTGCAGCGGTTTCCGCCCTGACCGCCCGGGGTACTTGGTGCGTGAAATCACCAAGGAGGCTGAATGGGACTCGGAGTAGGAATCTTCCTGATTGCCGTAGGCGCAATCCTCGCGTTTGCGGTCCACGCCACATCGGGGGCGGTCGACATCCATACCGTCGGCTGGATCCTGATGGGCGTCGGGCTCGCGAGCGTGCTGATCGCGTTGATGTTCTGGCAGTCCTGGGCCGGCCCGGGGTACTGGACCCGCCGAAGGACTACCACCGTGGACGACGGCCCTCCGGCCGCCGCCCCCCCGTACTAGGAGAGACGCTGTGAGACGAGGCGGCCCACGGGCCGCCTCGTTGCATCTGCGGCTAGCGCTCCTGCTCGTCTTCGGTTGGTTTCTCCGGAGCCGGGCCTCCGAACATCCCCCGCAGCCACCGCTTGAGCCGCCGCGAGGCGAACGTCTCGTCGACTCCGCCATGAGCTTCCGTGTCAGCGGCCGCCTCTTCTCGGTCGTCGTCAGGCGTTTCGGCCCAGAGCACTGCGCACATGCTCCAAGCCTTGCACGGCCACGGCGGGATTACTAGAGGTCTAGTCGGTGGCGATCGGGAGCTCCGCGAAGAAAGTCGATCCGCCGCTCCCGCTCGACTCGACCCAGATTCGGCCGCCCATTCGTCCGAGCAGCTCGCGGCTGATGTAGAGACCGAGCCCCGTGCCGCCGACGCCGCGGGTGAGGTCCGGATCGAGGCGGTAGAACTTCTCGAAGATCCGCCGCTGCTCTGCAGGCGGGACGCCGAGACCCTCGTCGCGAACCGCGTAGCGAAGTTGTGAGCCCTCGACGGTTACCTCGACGGTGACCTTGCCGCCGTCCGGCGAGTACTTCACTGCGTTGTCGACGAGGTTCGTCAGGACTTGGCGTGCCTTGTCGGGATCGGCGGCGACCAGCGGAGCCTTCTTCGGCGCTTTGATCGCGAGGTCGATCTTCGGAGGTATGTAGTGACGTGCGGCTTCGACGACGCTTCGTGCGATCGCGACGCCGTCGCACTTCGTGATCGTCGTCTGCATCTCTCCCGACTCGAGTCGGCTAGCCCAGAGGATGTCGTTGACGATCCGCGCGAGGCGATCGGACTCGCTCGCGATCACCTCGAGCAGCCCCGTGCGTTGCGGCTCGCCGAGCGGCACGTCCTCGCGCCGGAGTGTCAGCGCAGCGCCGTAGATCGCAGCCAGCGGCGTGCGCAGCTCGTGCGACACAGTCGAGACGAAGTCGGACTTCAGCTTCTCCACGGCGCGTTCGGCCGTCAGGTCGCGGAAGGCGAACACCGTCCCGCGCTCGAACCCGACACCGGTGATCGAGAGCCAGAGTTCGCGTCCGTTGATTTCGACAGGCTGCGTCTCCGGCCGGGGCTCGCTGCGCGTCACGAGCTCCGCGATCGCCTCCCAGGGCGAGAAGACTTCCACCGGCCTCCGGCCCACCGTTTCTGCGGCGGCAAGACCGGTGATCTGTTCCGCCGCCGGATTCCAGAGCCTGATGATCTCGTCCTGATCGACGAGCAAGACGCCGTCGGCGACGTGTTCGACGACGATCGCCGCACGCGCACGGGCCTCGGCGGCCCGATAGAGGCGCGCGTTGTCGACTGCGACGGCGGCCCGGCGCCCGAGATGCTTGGCGAACTCGAGATCGTCCTCGTCGTAGAGGCGAGTCGGGTCGGCGGAGACGAGCATGAGCCCGCCGAACGTCCGCCCGGCTGCGGTGAGCGGGACGACCATCGCCGACTCCATGCCGAGCTCGCGCAGGATCTCGTAGTGCGCGGAATCCTTCGTCGAGGAGGCCAGGAGCTCGTCCGAGATCGTCCTGTAGAGCACCGCTTCGCCCGTGCGCGCGGCCCGTCCCGTCCCTTCCTCTTCCTCGAGGTCAGGTGGATAGAGGCTGCGCGACTTTTCTGCCCACTCGGACTTCGTTGGATCCGCATGCACCACCGCAATGCGCCTGAAGAGCCCGTCGTCGTCGAGGATGTCGACCGCGTACCAGTCGGCGAACCTGGGCACGAGGAGTGAAGCCAGGCTTGCCAGCGTCGACTCGTAATCGAGTGTCGAGGCGAGCGTCTGGCTCGCTTCGGCGAGCACGGCAAGTCGCGCTCCGGCGTGCTCGGCGGCTGCCAGGGCCTGCTCCCGCTCGGAGACGTCCGTGACCACAACGCCGACGCCGATCTTCTCGTCGTCGACGTCCAGAACCGGGTAGTAGCTCACGAGCCAGTTTCGGGTCTCCCGCGGCCGGTCCGGTACCGCGCGCTCGATCGGGAGGTCGAGGATCGGCTCGCCCGTCTCGATCACCTGTCGGTGGCGTGGCTCGACCTCCGCGGCGAATTCGTCTCCGAGGACGTCCCGGAGGGTGCGGCCGATGTGCTCCTCGCTCGGGAGCCCGTTCATGGCTGCCAGCGCTTCGTTCACCCGGACGTAGCGGAGGCTCGTGTCCATGAACGCGAGTCCGACCGGTGCCGCTGCGAACACCGCGTCGACCACGGCGAGCGACTCCTGTGCATCCCGCCGCGAGCTCTGGGCTTCACGGAACAGGCTGGCGTTGTCGACCGAGATCGCGGCGCGCCGTGCCAGATCCCGGGCGGTCGCGAGATCGGACTCCTCGTAGCGCCGACCGGTCTCGGCGGCAACGAACGTGATCGCGCCCAGCGCGTGGCCACGGGCGACCAGCGGCACGCACATCGACGATTTCAATCCGAGCGCCTCGAGGATCTCGTAGAGCTCCGGCATCTCCCTCGTCGCCTCGCGCAGCAGCTCGTCGGGAATGTCCTTGAACAGCTCCGGCTCTTGAGTCCGGATGACATGCGGAACGCCGTACGGTGCCTGGGGGTCGGGCGGATACTGCTCGGCGAGGTCGTGGGCCCAGCGCGCTTTCTCAGGGTCGACATGCGCAACGGTCAGGCGCTGAATCGAACCATCCTCACCGACCATGTCGATCGCGCACCAGTCTGCGAAGCGGGGAACGGCCAGCGCAGCGAGGTTCGCGAGCGTGGTCTCGTAGTCGAGGGACGACGCGAGGAGCTCGCTCGCCTCGGCGACGAAGCGCTGGTCTTCCGCGAGGCGACGTTGCGCCTGGTAGAGCTCGGCGGTTCCGACAGCCGCGGCGGCCAGGTTGGCCAGGAGCGATGCCGCGCTCTTCTCGGCCTCGCTGAAGCTACGGGGCTCGCGGTAGTAGAAGACGAGCGTCCCGACAACGCGCTCGCCGTAGCGGAGCGGCAGCGCCATCATCGAGCGATTCCCCTCCGCCGCATGTGCGGCTCGATGCTCCGGCGTCAGCCATTCGGTTCGCTCGATGTCTTCGGCGACGATCGGCGCTTCGAGCGACACGGTGCTGGTGTTCCCTCGGATTGCTGCCATCGACGCCGCCACATACTCGTCCGACAGGTCGGCGTACGCGCCGACGCTCCAGATGCGAGTGCCCTCGTCGTACTGCCAGACCGAGTACGCGTCGGCGGCGAGCGTTCGGCCGGCCAGGGCGAGCACCTCCGGCAGCATCGCCTCGACGTCGAGCGAGCCGAGGAGCGTCGAGGACGCCTCGAGCAGGAGGCGCAGCCGCCCGAGATCCTCGGCGAGGTGCCGCTCGGCGTCGTCTAGAAATCCGGTTTCGACGTCAGTCGCCAGATCGAACCCCCCAGGGTTGGGCGAAGCTCTCTGACTTTACTCCGCGAAAGGCCGTTTTCCTCATCGCCGCCGGCGCCGGCTTTGCCGGCGTCGGCCGACCGCGCCGGGATGGAAACGAGAAGCCGAGCGAAGTCATCATGGCTCGGCGAAGCCGAGCCGGACTTCGCTCGGCGATGGGCCGTGCAGGGATCGAACCTGCGACCTTGGGATTAAGAGTCCCCTGCTCTACCAGCTGAGCTAACGGCCCCGAGCGGCAGCCAAGTGTAGCCGGGGTGTCTCCTGAGTAGCCTTGTCTGCTCATGGGGGCAAACATCGCCATCGTCGGGGCCGGATACGTGGGAATGCCGCTGGCGCGGGTCTTCGCTGACGCCGGGAAGTCGGTCGTCCTGGTCGATGTGAACCAGGAGATTGTCGACGGGATCAACCGGGGCGAAAGCCACATCGGAGACGTGCCGTCGGAGGACCTCAAGACCCTCGTCGACACAGGCCACGTCTCCGCGACGAGCGACTACGACGTCCTGAAGGACGTCGATGCAATCCTGATCGCGCTCCCGACCCCGCTGTCCGCGCACCGCGAGCCGGACCTCACGATCGTCGAGAGCGCAGCCGCCGAGATCGCGCCGCGCCTTCGCAAGGGCCAGGTCGTCGTGCTCGAGTCGACGACCTACCCGGGGACCACGCGCGAGTCCCTGCAACCGATTCTCGAACGGAGCGGGATGATGGCCGGCGAGGACTTCCATCTGGCCTTCTCCCCCGAACGGGTCGACCCGGGTCGCACCGACTGGACGACGAAGAACACACCCAAGCTCGTCGGCGGTCTCACGCCTGCCTGCACCGAGCGGGCGGTGGAGCTCTATCGCGCCGCGGTCGACACGGTGGTCCCGCTCTCCTCGCCCGAGACGGCTGAGATGACGAAGCTGCTGGAGAACATCTTCCGCGCGGTCAACATTGCACTCGTCAACGAGCTTGCCCAGCTCTGCGAGCGGATGGAGGTGGACGTCTGGGAGGTCATCGAGGCTGCCGAGACGAAGCCGTTCGGCTTCATGAGCTTCAAGCCGGGACCGGGGCTCGGGGGACATTGCATCCCGATCGACCCGTTCTATCTCACCTGGAAGGCGCGCGAGTACGACTTCTACACGGAGTTCATCGACCTCGCTGGCAAGGTGAACGCGAATATGCCCTTCTTCTGCCGATCGCTGATCTCGCAGGCGCTGAACCACGGTGCGGAGAAGTCGCTCAAGGGCTCGCAGATTCTGATCCTCGGCGTGTCGTACAAAGCAGACATCGACGACGTGCGTGAATCGCCTGCGAAGAAGATCGTCGAGTTGCTGCGCAAGGCTGGCGCAGACGTCTCGTACCACGACCCGCACGTTGCGGAGTTCGACGGCCTGCGCTCGGTCGAGTACGCGCCCGAGAGCTACGACTGCGTCGTGATCGTCACAGCTCACAGCTCGATCGACTACGAGAAGCTCGTCGAGCGCGCGCAGATCGTGGTCGATCTTCGGAACGCGACCGGTAGGAACGGCACCGGGAACGGCAAAGTGTGGAAGTTGTGACGCGAATCGCACAGGTCGGATTGGGTCAGTGGGGCAAGAACCTCACCCGCAATTTCGATCGCCTCGCAGACCTCGTCTGGCTCTGCGATGTCGACGACGAGCGGCGAGCCGAGGCCGCGCAGTCGTATCCGTCGGCCCAGGTGACCTCGAGCTTCGACGACGTGCTCGCGGACGATTCGGTCGAGGCAGTCGTCGTCGCTACTCCTGTGCCAACGCATTATGAGCTCGCGCGCCGCGCACTCGAGGCCGGCAAGCACGTGTTCGTGGAGAAGCCGCCGGCGATGCGTGGCGTCGAGATGGAAGAGCTGTGCGAGCTGGCCGAGGAACGCAACCGCGTGCTGATGCCCGGGCACTTGCTCCTCTATCACCCGGGTGTGCAGAAGCTGAAGGAGATCGTCGATTCCGGCGAGCTAGGTGAGGTCCTCTATGTGTACGGCAACCGCCAGAATCTCGGAACATTCAGGACGAACGAGAATGCGCTCTGGTCGCTCGGGGTGCACGACCTTTCCGTCCTGCTCTACCTCATCGACGAGGAGCCGAGCGAGGTGCGGGCCCACGGCAATGCGTTCCTGAGCCGCGGAGTGGAGGACGTCGTCTTCTGCTACCTCCGCTTTCCATCCGGGAAGATGGCGCACATGCATCTGTCCTGGCTGGATCCACACAAGATCCGGCGAATCACCGTCGTCGGCAACGAGAGGATGGCGGTGTTCGACGACATGGAGCGCGATCGGAAGATCACGGTCTACGACAACTGGCGAACCCGCACGGGCGACATCTACAGTCCGACAGTCGACGCGACAGAGCCGCTGCGGCGTGAATGCGAGCATTTCTTGCGTCTGGTCGCCGGGGAAGGCGCGCCGCACAAGGCGGCCCGTGACGCGATTCCTGTTGTCCGCGCCCTCGATCAGCTGCAGGCGGCCCTCGAAACAGTCCCGGCCTGAGTGTGGGCGTCGCTCGCTTTCGGCTCGCTCCCATGAGGGAAACCATGTTTCCCTCACGAGCTCCCTTCTTTAGGGATCGCCTCAGCCCCCGCGCCGCTGAGATCGCCGTGTGGGCCGAGGAGAACATGAGGGGAAACCTCCCGGTTTCCCCTGAGCCCCCTTCCCCTGCTCATCGGCCGAAGATCGGCCGATGAGCGTCGATGTCGCCGACACCGCGATCGTCTATCCGGGGACCGTTCTCGGCGACGGCTGCAAGATCCTCGACTACGCGGTCGTAGGGAAGCAGCCGACGCTCGGGCTGCGCTCCACGACGAAGCACGAAGATCTCGGGCCGCTCGAGCTGGGCCCCGGGACGATCGTCTCCACCGGCGCGATCGTCTTCGCCGGGACGCGTGTCGGCGCGCGGGTCATCGTCGGCGATCAAGCCTGCGTGCGCGAACGCTGCGACATCGGCGACGACGTCGTCATCGGGCGAGGCACACTCGTCGAAAACGACACGACGATCGGGAAGCTGACGAAGATCCAGGCGGACGCGTACATCACTGCGTACTCCACGCTCGAGGACCAGGTGTTCATCGCACCACGAGTGATCACGACGAACGACAACTTCATGGGGCGCACCGAGAAACGGCACGCCCTGCGGAAAGGCCCGACGATCAGGCATGGAGCGCGCGTCGGCGCCGGTGCGGTCCTCTGTCCCGCGGTCGAGATCGGCGAAGAGGCGTTCGTGGGCGCGGGGGCCGTGGTCGTCAAAGACGTGCCGCCGAGGGTCCTGGTGGTGGGGAATCCGGCGCGCGTCCTGCGCGAAGTCCCCACCGAGGAGTTGCTCTAAGGGTTCAGCTCCGCGAGATCGTCAGCTCGTACGGCCCGAAGCCTTGCGTTGTGAGCTTGACCTCCGCGTAGTACCACCCGCTCGCCGGCGCCCTGTAACCGATCCGGTGGGTCGGTCCGGGGCCGATCGCCTGGGCGGCGCGGAGATGCTGGGTGTGCAGGTCATTTACGTGCTTCGTCCCGGGCTTCCACAGGAGCAGGTTCGAGGTCGCGCCCGCTGGGCCGTTGAGCGTGAGCTTCAACGTCTGGTTCTTCTTGATGTAGAGGCGGTACACGTCGATCTGGTCGTCCCAGAAGTCGATTGTCGCTTTGACGGACGTGACCTTCGTGCCGAGCCTGGCCGCGAAGCCGCCGGCGTCGTCGTTCGGCTCGAGCCGGTCCGGCGGCGGCAGGACACCGCCGAGGGCGGCGACCGCCTTTGCGACGTCGAGCCGTCCCCAGCCGCTGAACGTGTCGCGCTGCAGCGGGCACGGCTTGCAACCGTTCGAGGCGTTCACGTCGGTAGCCGAGCGCTCCAGCAGGTTCACGACTTGATCGGGTTGGAGCGTCGGGTTGAGCGCCAGCAGCACAGCCGCAGCCGCGGTCACCTGCGGTGCGGCGAACGATGTTCCCGCCGCGTGCCGGAACTCGTCCGGGCCGCAGTCGGAGTACCCCTGGTTCTGGCAGAGCGGGTGCACTGCGGTCAGGGCGCGAGGCAGAGTCGAATAGATCTCCTGCCCGGGCGCGGAGATGTCGTTGTAGATGCGGTCGCGGTTGGAGAACTGCGGGACGTTGCCGGTCGGGCTGAGTGCGCTGACTCCGAGCACGTGCGGCAGCGCAGCGGGATAGCTGGCGAACGGCCAGGGGGACTGCGGCGAGTCATCGGAGTTCCCGACCGCCGCCACGAGGACGGCCCCACGGCTGACTGCGTAGTTGATTGCGCTCGCTTCGACGCGTGAGTAGGTGTCGCGTCGGGGATGGAACGGATCGCGCAGGCCGCCGATGGACAGATTGATCACGCGGGCGCCGACGTCGACCGCCCAGCGAATCGCGGCTGCTTCGTCACGCACGTCGATCGACTGGTCCGCGCGCGCGATCTTCGCGATCACGAGCTGCGCCGGAAACGCCATCCCGGCGATGCCTTCGTTGTTGTCGATCGTCGCCGCGATCATTCCTGCGACGAACGTGCCGTGACCCTCCTCGTCGGTGAGCGGACTGCCTCCGACCCAGCTCCTGGCCGCCCAGATCCGGGAGCGCGGGAATTCAGGATGGCCACCGTCGATCCCCGAGTCGATGATCGCAACGCGCACGGGGTTCACGACCGGGAGCTCCGCAGGGAACGCGTCGAAAGCGTGGTCCTGCGTCAGGTAGTACTGCTTCGGCGCAAGGGGATCGGTCGGGACGAAGCCCGCGCGGAACGGCATAGCGGCTGCGGCCGGCGCCAGCGCGAGCGCCAGGACCGCTAGCACCGCTGTCTTCAAGGAGTCGAGACCTGGAGCACCGGGGAGAAGCCGACCACGAAACCGTGGCCCGAGTTCACTCGTGCCCGATAGACCCCGGTCGTGAGCTGCACCTTCGCGAGGAAGTCGCCGTTTGCCTGGACGGTGGCCTGGCCGACCGTGGGCCAAGCTGCGCCCTGCTGCTTCTGGATCAAGACCGTCGTCCCGGCAAGCGACGCCGGACGGACGTAGCCGGAGAGCTGGTCCTGCGTTCGCGCCGGATAGAACCGTGCGAGCGGCGCGACGGGAACACGAACCGACGATGCGCTCACCTTGCCGCTCGCCAGGCGGTACCGCGTCGTCAGCACGGGTTTCACGAGAGCCGAGACGACGCCGTCCTGGTCACCCTTCAGCGCCGCAACATCGGCCCAGCTGTTTCCCTGCAGCTGCTGCAGGACCGCCTGGCTCAGCCCGCGAGCGATTCCCGTCAGCTTGCCTCGTCCTCCGAAGGTGACTGGCTGCGTCGGCGCGTTCAGCGAGAGGACGCCGACCGTGAACCACGTCGACTGTACGCCCAGCAGTCGGCGAACATCCGCGCCCGGCACGTCGAGCGTGCCCTTGGTGCCGATGACATGGAGCACCTTGATCCGGCCGGAGGAGTTCAACTCAGGCTGCAGATCGACGACGCGGCCGTTCATCTTCAGCACCTTGGCGAGCTTCGCGCCCGTGAAGACGATCGGTCCCCAATCATGGTGCGGGGAGATCGAGTCGTAGGGGTCCGGCACCGACACCAGATAAGGGATGGGCTTTCCCCAGACGTCTTCTGCCGATGCCGTGCGCCCGCCGGAGGTGGAGAAGAAGTACGTCTTTGCGACCGCGCCCTGGTACAGCACCACCTGGCCGGCGGTTGCGTTGACCGCTGCAGTCGTCGACGGCTTCTCGTGCTCGATCCCGAGATACACCTGGTCGCGCGTATCCGGATAGAGATCGAACGCACCGGTCCTCCGCGTTGCCAACGCGTACGAGCGCGCGACGACGGCCTGCGCCTTGAGTGCCTCTGGATGCCAGGTGAAGGGCATCTCAGACGGCACGACCCCGTAGAGGTACTGCTCCAGGCCGACCATGTTGATCGCGCGCAACTTCCCGGCGACGACGTCGACCTGGATCGAGCCGCGATAGCGATGCTTGAGACCGAGCGCTGCCGCTCCCGGTTGGAACAGCAGCGGGCCCGGTAGTGCGGCCGGCGTCGTCTGGCCGTCCACAGCGAGCTTGAGCGCGGGCTTCAGCGTGTACTTGCCCGCGGTGACGGTGTGCACGACCCCGGTTCCGTCGCGCACCTTGAAGTCAGCGGTCGAGCCGATGTCGAGTGTGGCGACGCCACTCGTCAGCAGGACGCGTACGCGCGAGACCGGTGCGGGCCCGAGCTCCGTCCCGGGGAAGTAGTGGAGGACGATCTTGTCGTAGAGGGCGCCTTTCTGGGCGTAGCCGTACGCGCCCCACTGGCTCAGGCCGACGCCGTGTCCCCAGCCGTGACCGGTGACGAGGAACGTCGCGGCTCCGGCGGGAACAGGCTGTGTGTCCGTGCGGGCACTCGCAGCCGAGCCGGCGGCGAGCACGAGAACGGAGAGGAGGACGAGGGTTCGACGCATCGTGCTGACCCCAGCAAGGACGCGACCGAGGCTAGCAAAGGGCCTCATCAGCAGGATGTTTCTTTACGGAACCCTCATCTCATCGTTTGCGCTACCGGGACGGGGGCAAATCCGTTTCAAGTAGTGCTGTGACTGTGAAGATCGCGATCCTTCCGTCCCGCTACCGCGGCCTCGAGCAGATCGGGCGCGGCGGTATGGGCGACATCTACCGCGCCACCGATTCGGTGCTCGGCCGTGTCGTGGCGATCAAGATCCTCGCCGATCGCTACGCCCAGGACGAGTCGGTTCGCGAGCGCTTCACGCGCGAGGCGCTGTCCGCAGCCCGCCTCTCCGGAGAGCCCAACACCGTCACGATCTACGACGTCGGCGAGCACGACGATCGTCCGTACATCGTCATGGAGTACCTCGGCGGCGGGTCGCTCGACGACGTGCTCCAAAGCGGCGGGCCGCAGCCTCCCGAACGTGTCTTCACGTGGCTCGAGGAAGCGGCCCGCGCTCTCGACGTGGCGCATCGTGAAAGCGTGGTCCACCGGGACGTCAAGCCCGCGAACCTGATGCTCGACGGTGAGGGGCACCTGCACGTCGCCGATTTCGGGATCGCCAGCTCGGCTGACATGGACTCGCTGACGATGACGGGGACGGTGCTCGGAACCGCGGGATATCTCTCACCCGAGCAGGCGCAGGGCGAGCGCGCAGGAGCGGCGAGCGATCGTTACGCGCTTGCAATCGTCGCGTGGGAGCTCCTCACCGGCAGGCGACCCTTCGAGTCCGAGAGCACGACCGCAGAAGCGGCTGCGCACGTCAACGCACCGATTCCCGCGATCTCCTCTGCCGGGAATCTTCCGCGTGAGCTCGACGCCGTCTTCGAACGAGCGCTTGCCAAAGATCCGGCTCGGCGCCACGGCACTGCGGGTGAGTTCGTCGCCGAGCTGAGGTCTGCGTTCAGCGATGCGGCAGGATCGACCAGCGAGATTCCTGCCGTGGTCGCCCCGCAGACGTCGCCGACGCGAACCCTCAGGCGGGCGGGGGAGCTCGAGTACGCGCCCTATGCACCCGCTCGGCGCCCGTCGCGTAGTGCGTGGCCGCTGCTGGCGGCGCTCCTGCTGGCCGGGGCGATCGCCGGAGCCCTGCTCGCGTACTTCCTCACACGCGGCGACGGTGGGTCACGCACGCCGACGGTGGTCACCAAGGTCCAGCGCGTGACGATTCAGGGACAGGTCACGACGCAGGAGAGGCGCGTGACCGTGACGTCGTCACAAGCACCGGCCGCGCCGTCGCCGGGGTCGAGCCAAAGCGGTGAGACGTTGAACGATGCCGGCTACTCGAAGATGCAGGCCGGGGATTATGCGGACGCCTTGCCGCTGCTCGAGCAAGCCGTCCAGAAGTTGCAGGGCACCGGCAAGCCGTACGAGGCCTACGCCAGCTACAACCTCGCCTACACGCGCTTCCAGCTCGGGAACTGCAACGGTGTCCTCGCGCTGCTCGACCGCGCGGAGTCGATCGAGGGACGGAAAGCGGCGATCGATCAGCTGCGCAAGCGGGCCTCGAAATCCTGCTAACTCAGGCGCGCGGCGTACTGCTTCTCGTAGTACTCCCGGAATCCGCCCGACCGCTTGATCGGTTCCCACCAGTCGCGGTGGTCGCGGTACCAGTCGATCGTCGCGCGCACGCCGTCGTCCCAGGCGCGCCGCGGTTGCCAGCCGAGTGAGCGGATCTTGGTCGTGTCGAGCGAGTAGCGCCGATCGTGTCCTGCACGGTCTTCGACGTTGCGGACAAGTGCCGGATCCGCGCCGAGGTGCTCGACGATCACCTTCGTGAGCTCCACGTTCTCGTGCTCTTCGTTGGCCCCGACGTTGTAGACCTCGCCCGCCTCGCCCTCGCGCAGCACGAGCTCGATCGCCGCGCAATGGTCGTCGACGTGGAGCCAGTCCCTGACCTGGCGCCCGTCGCCGTAGAGCGGAAGCGGCTCGCCGTCGAGGACGTTGGTCGCGAAGAGCGGCAGGACCTTCTCCGGATACTGGTTGGGCCCGTACGTGTTGGAGCCGCGCGTGATCGATGCGTTGACGCCGAAGGTCCGCACCGCTGCGAGCACTTGGAGATCGCCGCCTGCCTTCGACGCGCTGTAGGGGCTCGAAGGTCGCAGTGCATCGTCCTCGCGCGACGACCAGCCCGGCTCGACATCGCCGTAGACCTCGTCCGTCGACACCTGAACGAATCTCGCGCTGAGCTCCTCGGCCGCCTGGAGCAGCACGAGCGTCCCCAACACGTCGGTGCGCACGAAGTCCTCCGGGCCGAGGATCGACCGATCGACGTGGGTCTCGGCGGCGAAGTTGACAATCGCGTCGAACGGGCCGACCTGGTCGACGTCGCCGCGTGTCGAGATGTCACCCCGGCGGCAGTCGATCTCCTCGGGCAGGTTGGCCGGATTTCCGGCGTAGGTGAACTTGTCCAGCACGACCACGTCCTCGCCGGCGGCGAGCATCCTTTTGACGAAGTGCGAGCCGATGAACCCCGCACCACCGGTGACGAGTAGGCGCACGGCGTCACCGTATAGACTCCATCCGTCAGTGAGGCAATGGAGCCTCGGGCGCCTCGTCTGCGCCTGGGGCTTTTCGCGTTTCAAGGGAGGATTTCATGGCGCAGGTCGAGACACGGAACAGAGCGACGTCCAGCGAGGACTCGCGCAAGCGGGTGCACGGCCGGATCGAGAAGGAGGGGATCGAGTTCGTTCTCCTCTGGTTCACGGACATCGAAGGCCATCTCAAGAGCTTCGCGGTGACTCCCAGCGAGATCGAGGCGGCACTGGACGACGGCATGGGCTTCGACGGCTCGTCGATTACGGGGTTCAACGCGATCGAGGAGTCGGACATGGTCGCGATCCCCGACCCCGAGACCTTCCAGCTGATGCCGTGGAAGGAGGGCGAGACGAAGGTGGCGCGGATGATCTGCGACATCGTCACCCCGGACGGGAAGCCCTATGAGGGAGATCCGCGCTACGTCCTTCGCCGCGCGCTCGACCGCATGGCCGCGCTCGGCTTCGACACGTTCAACGTCGGCCCCGAGCTCGAGTACTTCCTCTTCCGCGACGACAAGGGCACCGAGACCCTGGACGAAGGCGGGTACTTCGCGATGACGACTCTGGATGCGGCGAGCGAGCTGCGGCAGGAGACCGTCCGCGCGCTCGAAGGGATGGGCATCCCGATCGAGTACGTGCACCACGAGGTCGGCCCGTCTCAGCACGAGATCGACATGCGGTTCTCGGATGCACTCGCGATGGCCGACCACACGGTCACGTACCGGCTGATCGTGAAGGAGATCGCCAAGAAATCCGGCTACCACGCGACCTTCATGCCAAAGCCGATCTTCGGCGAGAACGGGTCCGGGATGCACACGCACCAGTCGCTGTTCAAGGACGGTCGCAACGCATTCTTCGACGGTGACGACCAGTGGAACCTCTCCGCCGCGGGCAAGGCTTTCATCGCCGGCCAGCTGAAGCACGCGAGAGAGATCAGCGCCGTTTTCGCGCAGTGGGTGAACTCGTACAAGCGACTCGTGCCGGGCTACGAGGCGCCGGTCTATGTCGCCTGGTCGCGGCGCAACCGGTCTGCGCTGATCCGAATTCCTCTCTACAAGCCCGGGGCCGAACAGGCGACGCGCGCGGAGATCCGCTGTCCCGACCCGGCCTGCAACCCGTACCTCACGTTCGCCGCCCTGCTCCATGCCGGCCTCGAAGGGATCGAGCAGGGGTACGAGCTACCGGACCCGATGGAGACGAACCTCTACCACCTGACGCCCGAGCAGCGAAAGGAGCGGGGGATCGTCTCCCTCCCGGAGACGCTCGGCGAGGCCGTGGACGCGCTGGCCGGGTCGGAGCTCGTTCGCAAGGCCCTTGGCCCGCACATCTTCGACCGCTACGTAGAGCTGAAGCGAGCCGAGTGGGACGAGTACCGCGTTCAGCTGACCGAATGGGAGCTGAAGAAGTACTTGTCCGTCCTCTGAGAAAGAGAGAGAATGGAGCCCGGTCTCGTGAGCTCTGCGGCCCGCGAGATCCAACTGACGGCCGACTGCGAGCTGCCGCGTTTTGATTACGCGCGGCTCGTGGTCGTTGTGGGCCGGGTTAGAGAAAGCGGCGGATGGTCTCGCGGGCTACGCGAAGGCCGACGACCCGGCTGGTGGGATCTACGTCGGCGATCGTGTCGGCCGGGACCAGGCGGCGGTGCCGCGAGAAGAAGCCGCCGCGAACCGAGAGGGCGTCGGGCACGTCGGGGAGCGTTCCGTACATCGGACACTCGACCTTGCCGACGACCCGGCCCCGGTTGTCGGCCACCAGGAACCCGGCCGTGTCCACGAGATTGAGGGGGAGTGCGGACATGGTCCGAACCTATTCCTCGTCTGCAAGGAAATTCCCTTCCCGTCGTAAGGGTTGTGTTAGGGAAGGCCCGCCGACGCGGTTAGTCTCAGGATCCACCTATCGGAGGAGGAGAGCTTGAAGAGCGCTTTTCGCATCTGGGCATCGTTCGTATCGCTGGCCATCATCGTCCAGGTGGGGCTGGCCAGCTACGGCGCGTTCAACGCCGTCGACAAGTCCGACGACAAGGGAACAATCGGGAAGAGCGCAGTGTCTGACGGTTTCACCGTCCACGCCGCGCTGGGCTACATCATCTTGCTGGCGGCGCTCATCCTGCTCGTGCTCGCCTTCCTGGCGCGACGCGCCGGTGCCGGGGATCGAGTGAAGTGGAGTGCGGGGATCTTCGGCCTGATGGTGCTGCAGATCCTGCTTGCCGCGCTGGGCCACGCCACCGCATGGCTCGGTGTCCTACACGGAATGAATGCCCTCGCAGTGGCGGGAGTCGCCGGCAGCCTCGCGGGCCGGGAGTGGGCGGCTCACCGAGCCGCAGCAGAGCCGGCCGTCCGCGTGTAGCCGTCGAGCCGACGGCGAACTGTCGATGGACGTACGAGCGAGGCACCTGCGTCTCCTCACCGAGACGATCGCTGCGGTGAACTCGACGCTCGACCTCGAAGAGGTGCTCGAGTTGGTCGCCACGAAAGTCGCCGACGCCCTTCGGACAGAGGCCTGTTTCGTCTATCTGTACGACGAGCGGACGAACGAGCTCATCCTGCGCGCCACGCACGGGGCGAGCGTCGAGGAGATGACGAAGCGCCCGCGCCTGCGGCCCGGCGAGGGAATCACCGGAACGGCCGCGGCCGACCGCAGGCCGGTGATGATCGCTTCCCAGGCGCATCTCGATCCGCGCTTCAAGCAGTTCGCGAACCTGTCGGAAGACGACTACGAATCGATCCTTGCGGTGCCCATCCTTGCCCGCGACAAGCTTGCCGGCGCGCTGAACGTGCGCACCCTTGCACCGCGCGAGTTCACGCAGGACGAGATCGAGTTGCTCGTCGCGATCGCGGATCAGGTTGCGCAGACGATCCAACACGCGCAGCTCTACGCGCACGCGCAGAGCCGGGTCGCCGAGCTCGAGGCACTCGCGAAGATCTCGGAGGCGGTTTCCGAGTCTCTCTACCTCGAGGAGTCGCTCGAGGCGATCGTGAAGACGACGATGGAGGCGGTCGGCGCCACCGGTGCGGCGCTCGTGCTCGAGGACGGCAACATCGCCTGGCCGGAGGGCCGCGCCGGGGCGCACAACGTCCGGCTTCCGCTGCGTTGGAAGCGCCGCCAGATCGGCGAGCTCGTCTGCGACCGCGACACGCCGTTCACCGACGAGGAGCGGGCGCTGCTGGTGTCGATCGCACACCACGCGGCGGTCGCGCTCGAGCACGGACGCGCCGTCATGCGCGGCGTGCTCGCGCAAGAGATCCATCATCGCGTCAAGAACAACCTGCAGACGGTCGCGTCGCTCCTGCGCCTTCAGGCTCGCGCGACGGGCACGGACCCGCGCAAGGCGCTCGAGGATTCGGTGCACCGCATCCTTGCGATCGCGGCGGTGCACGAGGTCCTGACCGAACAGCGTGAGGAGGTCGTCGAGCTGCGCGAGCTGCTCGAACGGCTGCGGGCGATGCTGGTCCAGGGGCTGGCCGGCGGCAAGGAGGTCCACGCCGAGCTCGAATCCGTCTCGATTGCGGGCAACCGGGCGACCGCGCTGGCGTTGGTCTTCAGCGAGTTGTTGCAGAACGCCCTCGAGCACGGCGGCAACAGCGTCCAGATCGAGCTCGCCCAGCGAAACGGCGAGGTCGTGATGTCCATCGCCGACGACGGCGACGGAATTCCACCTGATGCCGGCGGCACGGGACTGTCAATCGTCCAAGCGCTTGTCCGAGACGAACTACAGGGCCGCCTCGACCTAAGCAGCGAAGAAGGCACAAGAGCCGAAGTCGTTTTCCCGGCTTGACCCGAGCTACGCCAAAGGCCGGAAGCTAAGACCAGGCGAAGCCGGGCTTAGCTGGAGGCGAACTGATGCGGGCGCGGACGCTTCAGCGCCCGTGCGCGCACGGAAGGGAACAAACGCCAAGCGCAAAACACGAAAGGAGTGTGCGGGCTCTGCCCGCGCACGTTACGCGCGAAGCGCCGTACCCAACCACCGGTGAAAGCGCAGCTTTCGCCGGTTCAGCGAACGCCGCCGTCGCCGCCGGCGGGGCGTGACCACCAGGCGCCGTCGCTCCCGGACATGGCGCCCTGGAGCTGGTCGACGTAGCTGGCGAGATCGCGCTCACGGCGGTCGAGGGTCTGTTCGAGGTCTTCGAGCTCGGTGCGCCAGCGTTCGATTCGGTCCTCGCGGAACTGGACATCCGCCTCGAACTCGGCTTCGCGCTGTTCGAGGTCGCCCTCGAGCCGCTTGATCTCGGTGACCCGGGCATCCGCCGCATACTCGGAGATCGGCTGCAGATGCCGCGCGGTGGAGGCCGGCTCCTGCCCGACGTCACTCGTGCCGCCCACGTCACTCGTGCCGCCCAGAAGGGGCGCGAGCGAGGCAGCCTGCTCCGCCGAGATTTCCACACGGAGCACGAGAGGCCGGGGGATGCTGAATTCCTGGTCAGACATGAGGAGCCGCACCACCTGAATCGCCCCGCGGCAGGGGCGGCACGATCCCTCGGCTGAGCGGTTTCCGCCAAACTCACCCACTGCAGGTGAGAATTCTGGTCGCCGAGGACGAGACGATCATCCGGCTCGACCTCCGGGCTCTGCTGGAGACCGCCGGTTTCGAGGTGTGTGCCGAGGCACGGGACGGCGAGGAAGCCGTAGCGCTCGCCCGCTCGGAGCTGCCCGATCTGGCCCTGCTCGACGTCAAGATGCCGAAGCTCGACGGGATCGAGGCCGCGCGCCGGATCCTCGACGAGCGGCCGATTCCGATCGTGATGCTGACCGCCTACGGGCAGGACGAGCTCGTCCAGCGCGCGGCCGAAGCCGGCGTCTTCGGCTACCTGGTCAAGCCGTTCCGCGAGCAGGATCTCCTGCCGGCGATCCGCACGGCCCGGGCCCGCCACGAAGAGCTCGCGGCTCTGCGCGAGGAGGCGGAGTCACTGGCGGAGGCGCTTGCCTCTCGCAAGGCAATCGAACGCGCCAAGGGGCTGCTGATGGAAAAGGAAGGCCTTTCCGAGCAGGATGCGTTCGCCCGGTTGCGCAAGGCGAGTCAGATCTCCGGCCGCCCGCTCAAGGTGGTCGCGGAGGCGTTGATCGCGACCTTCGAGTAGGCCCGAGGTCAGGTATGCGCCCGCTCGAAGAGGCGTTCCCAGCGCTGGAGCAGAGCCTGAAGTTCGTCGCGCGCCCGGCGATGAGCCGCGAGCATCTCGACGTCGTTCCAGTCTTCGGCGAGGCGCCGCTCGAGCTCGGCGACCGTGCTCTCGTGGTCGGCGATCTCCGCTTCGATGCGCTCGAGCTCCGAAGGAGCCTTCTGCTTCGCGGGCGCCTTGCGTGACTTGGCCGGGGGTTTGCGCTCCACCGGTGCAGGAGACGGCGCCTGACGGGCTTCGCGCTGGCGAACGTATTCCGCCCACCCGCCGTCGTATGAGTTGAGGTGCCGCTCCTCGATCGCGACCGTCCGCTCGGCGACCGCGTCGAGCAGGGCACGGTCGTGCGAGACGAGCAGGATCGTGCCGGGAAAAGCCTCGAGCGCGGCTTCGAGGGCCTCGCGGCTCTCCATGTCGAGATGGTTCGTCGGCTCGTCGACGACGAGAAAGTTTGCGCCGGAGGCGACGACGAGCGCGAGCGCTAGGCGCCGGCGCTCTCCGCCGGAGAGCGCGAGGACGGGTTTCTCGTGCTCGGTCCACCCGGAAAAGAGGAAACGGCCGAGCAGCTTCTGCGCGTCGGGACGCTGCAAGCCCGTCGCGCGCTGGACGCACTGCAGCACGGATCCGCGCGTATCGAGCTCCATCTCCTGCTGTGAGAAGTACGCCGGCACGACGCCGTGCCCAAGGCGCACGAATCCCTTGTCGGCCTCGCGTCGCTCGAGGATGGTTTCCAGCAGCGTCGTCTTCCCTGACCCGTTCGGCCCGACGAGCCCGACGTGCTCGCCGCGCTCGATCGCGAAGCTCGCGTCCTCCAGCAAGACCCGTTCGCCGATGCGAACTGCGAGCCCTTCGGCCTCGAGGACCGTTCGGCCGCTGCGCGCGGGCTTGAGGAACTCGAAGCCGAGGCTCCTGGTCCTGCGCGTGAGCAGATCGATTTCGCTCTTCGACTTCGCCCGTTCCTTCTTCAGCCGCTCGATCTGCGTCAGCTTCACCTGCGCCTTGCGCGCCATCTTTTCCGTCGAGGCCCGGAAGCGTGCGACGAAGCGCTCGAGCCGCTCGATGTCACGGCCGACACGCTCGGCCGCTTTCGACGCGGCATGGAGGCGGGATGCCTTCTCGAGACGCCACGCGTGCCATGGGCCCTTGAAGTACGTCGAGCGTCCCGCATCGAGCTCCAGCACCACGTTCGTCACCGCTTCGAGGAACCAGCGGTCATGCGCGACGATCATGATCCCCGCGTCCAGCGACTGGAGCTCGCGCTCGAGCCATTCCAGGCTTTCGACGTCGAGATGGTTGGTCGGCTCGTCGAGGAGCAGGAGATCCGGATCTCCGCCGAGGGCCCGCGCGAGCGAGGCGCGTGTGAGCTCGCCCCCCGAGAACGTGTCGAGCTGGCGTTCGAACTGGTCGTCCGCGAACCCGAGGCCGCGGACGACGGCGGTCGCCCGCTCACGCCAGTCGTAGCCCCCGGCATGCTCGAGCCGCGCTTGCGCCTCGCCGTACCGCCGAATGGTGGCGTCGTCGTGATCTCCGGCTGCCATCGCCCGCTCGAGGCGCCGCAGCTCTTCCTCGAGCGCGATCAGATCGCGCGCACCCGAAAGCACATATTCCCGCAGCGTGAGGCGGCGCTCGAGCGGCGGCCGCTGGTCATGGAGCGCCACGCGTGTTCCCTTCTGGAACGCGAGGTCCCCACCTTGAAGCGTCGCCTCGCCGACCAGCGCTCGAAGGAGCGTGGTCTTGCCCGCGCCGTTGGGCCCGGCGAGCGCGACGCGGTCGCGCCGCTCGACCTTGAACGAGACGCCGTCGAACAGCGGGTCGCCGGAGAACTCCTTGCGCAGGTTGGAGGCGATCAGGACTGCCATGGCTACCAGGCTAGTCAGAGTCGCTGAGGAATCCCCCAAAAGGGGGACAACCACCGACGCGAGATCCCCCGATCTAGTGAGAGTGTTGGGATTTCTCCGAGGCTTCGCCGTGCGCGGAACCACACTGATCGCGGTCACGGTCGCGTTGATCGCTCTGGGCCTCGTGGTGATGGCCGTGAGCTACCGCCATGCGGTCGCAGCCCATCAGCTCGCCGCCCAGGCTCACGATCGCGACAAGCTCGCCCAGCGTGCGGAGAAGTACTTCTGGCACGAGCGGGAAGCGATGAACGAGTACCTACTCACACCGCGCCCGGCGATCCTTCGCGAGATCGGCTTCCTCAACGGGCAGTACGGCAGCGCGCTCGCCGAATTGCAGTCGTCGGCGACAAGGGAACAGGCGCCGCTGGTGCTCGAAGCCGCGACAGCGCACCGAGCCTTCATCCGCGAGTTCCAGGCGGATCGCGCTGCAGCGGGGCGGGGAGTCACTCCCGAGCATCAAGTGGCGGAGCAGCTGAAAGCCATCGAGCCGAGGGTGGTGACGCCCCTCTCGAAGATCGGGCCGAGCGATGATCGAGAGGGGGTCCGCCAGGCCGCGGTCGCCAAGGGAGACAGTCGCCGCGCGCTCACGGCGGGGATTCTCGCGGCCCTGCTCGCAATCGGCGGCGGCGCAGGGTTCGCCGTCTACGCCGTGCGGCTCCTTCGGCGGATCCGCGCCCAGAACGAGCAACTGCGCACCTTCGACAAGTTGAAGGACGACTTCGTCGCGTCCGTTTCGCATGAGCTACGAACCCCGCTGACCTCGATCCGCGGTTACCTCGAGCTGCTCACCAGCGGTGAGGTCGGCGAGCTCAACGACGAGCAGGAACGCTTTCTGTCCGTCGTCGACCGAAATGCCGACCGGCTGCTGAACGTCGTGGGCGACCTTCTCTTCGTCTCGCAGGTCGAAGCGGGCGTGATCGCCCTCGAGAGACATTCGTTCGACCTCCTGCCGCTGCTGCGGGAATCCGTCGACGCGGCACGGCCGACTGCAGAGGCCAAGGGTCTGAGCCTGGAGTTGCTTGCCGATTCCATCGTCGACGTGAGTGCCGACCGTGCGCGTCTCGCACAGGTCTTCGACAACCTGCTGTCCAACGCGATCAAGTTCACGCCGCCGAACGGCCGGGTCGTGGTGCGCATCCTTGCGGAGGGCGACCTGGCCAGGATCCGGTTCGAGGACAACGGGATGGGGATCTCGGCCGAGGACCAAGGCCGTCTGTTCGCGCGCTTCTTCCGCACGTCGAGTTGCCGCTAGGTTGTGGCCGCATGACTGTGAGCTCGCGCGAGCGGCCGCTGATCCTCATAGCCGACGACGACCCCGACATTCTCGAGCTCGTCGGCTTCCGGCTCGAACGTGCCGGCTACGAGATCATGCGAGCGACGGACGGCGAAGAGGCGCTGCAGTTGATCTCGGAGCGAGTTCCGGATCTGGCTGTGCTCGACGTGATGATGCCGAAAGTGACCGGTTACGAGGTCACACGCCGGCTTCGTGACAATGAGGCCACGAACGGCGTCCCGGTGATTCTCCTCACCGCGCGCGTGCAGGAGGCAGACGTCGAGCGGGGGTTCGAGGTTGGCGCGGATGACTATCTGAAGAAGCCGTTCAGCCCGCAGGAGCTGCGGGCTCGAGTTCAGGCAATCCTCGGACGGCGTTAGCCGGATGATCAGCGTTCTCACGTGGGGTGCCGCTGCCCTCGCCGTGTGCGGGTGGGTCTCTGTCTGCGCGCTCGCCGTTCGCAGGTTCGTTCTCGTTCGCCTCGAGCGCCGTCGAGGTAAAGCTGAGCTACGTCTGCGGCGCGTTGCGCTTGCGCTGCTAGAGGGGGAGAGCGTCGATCTCACCGACTTGAACGGCGATGACGCCGACGTCCTCGCGACTGTCCTCGGACGTTTTGGCCGCAACCTCCGCGGCGCGACGACGGCCCGAATCGCTTCGTTCTTCGAGCGGCAGGGAGAGGTGTATCGACAGCTGGAAGCGCTCGGGAGCCGCCGCCCTTGGCGGCGCGCGACGGCGGCGTTTGTGCTCGGCGACATGGGCTCGCGACAGGGGATCGCCTCGCTCCGCGCGGCGCTCGACGACCCCGACCTCGCCGTCCGCAGCGCAGCAGCCCGCAGTCTCGGTCGGCTCGGTGAGCCGACCGCCGTCGAGCCTCTCGTTCAAGCTCTTGCCGAGCGGCGGATTCCGCGCTCCGTGGCCGGCCAGGCCCTGCTCGCAATCGGCGAGCCTGCGCTCCCCGTGCTGCGGAATCTCGTGAGGGCACCCGAACCGGAGGCCCGAGGTCTTGCCGTTGAGCTCGTCGGTCTTCTCGGTGCCGCGTCGGACGGAGCAGAGCTCGTCGGGCGACTCCGCGACAGCTCCGCGGAAGTGCGGGCCAACGCGGCGCACGCGCTCGGCAAGCTCGGCGCTGAGGAAGGCGCCGCAGAGCTGAGAGGTGCGCTCGGCGACCGCATCCCCTTCGTGCGCGCGGCGGTCGCCCGGGCACTCGGAGTGGTGGGTGACGCCGACGTCGTCCCCGAACTGCTGCAGGTCGCGCGGGAAGATTCGTTCGACCCGGCTCGGGCGGCGGCCGGCGCGGCGGCGCGGCTCGACCCCGCCGCCGTGCGTTATGCGGCGGCTGTGCCCGGCGCCGGCCCACATCTGCACGAAGCAGCCGACCTCGTGGAGATGGCCGGATGATCCACGGCCTCTTCCACGTGATGTCGATCATCGCGCTCGTGTATTTCGTTGTCCTCAACGGCACCTATCTGGTGTTCACGGGGGTGGCCTGGCGCGGCATCACCCAACACCGTCGCGAGCGGAGATACGCGGCACTCGAGGAAGCCTTCGCCTCACCGTTGACGCCTCCCATTTCGATCTTGCTTCCCGCCTACAACGAGGAGGCCGGCATCGTCCAGAGCGTGCACTCACTGCTCGCGTTGCGCTACCCGAGCCTCGAGGTCGTGGTGGTCAGCGACGGATCGACCGATAGCACCGTTGAACGCCTGCGGGAGGCCTTCGATCTCGTCCCGGTGCGCAAGGCGTTGCGCGCGGGGATCGAGACGGCGCCGGTCCTCGCGACATACGCCTCGAGGCTCAAGCCGAGCTTGACCGTCATCGAGAAGGAGAACGGCGGTAAGGCCGACGCACTCAACTGCGGTGTGAATGCGGCGCGCCACGCGTACGTCTGTGCAATCGACGCCGATGCGCTGCTGGAGGAGGACGCCCTCCTGCGCGTAGCGAAGCCCATCGTCGACGATCCTGAGCGGGTCGTCGCGACCGGCGGCATCGTTCGGATCGTCAACGGCTGCTCCGTCGACCACGGGCGTGTCGTCTCCGTGGGGTTGCCCACGAGCAGCATCGCAACGATGCAAGTCGTCGAGTATCTGCGTGCGTTCCTCGTCGGGCGCGTCGGGTGGAGCCGGCTTGGCCTGCTCCTGATCATCTCGGGCGCGTTCGGCGTCTTTCGACGTTCGCTGGTCGAGGCGGTCGGCGGTTGGTCGACGACCACAGTCGGCGAGGACGTCGAGCTCGTCCTGCGGTTGCACCGACATTTGAAGGAGCGCGGCGAGGAATACCGCATCGAGTTCGTCGCCGATCCGGTCTGCTGGACGGAGTGCCCGGAGACCTTGCGTGTCCTCTCACGACAACGACGGCGCTGGCAGCGTGGTCTTGCCGAGGCCCTCTGGCGGCACAGACGACTGGTCGGCAACCCGCGCTACGGGCTGCTCGGCATGTTCGCGCTGCCGTATTTCCTGCTCTTCGAACTGCTCGGACCGGTGATCCAGCTGCTCGGCTTGCCGATCGTGATCGTCGCGTTCGCCGTCGACTCGGTGTCGCTCGGCTTCCTTGTCGCTTTCCTGCTGATGTCGCTCTTCCTGGCAGTCCTCCTCTCGGTCTCCGCGCTCGCGCTCGAGGAAGTGAGCTTCCGCCGCCACGCCAGCGGGCGCGAGGCGGCGCGTCTGCTGGCCTATGCCGTCCTGGAGAACTTCGGCTACAGGCAGATCAACGACGTCTGGCGGCTGCAGGCACTGGTCGATCTCGCCCGAGGCAAAACGAAGTGGGGCGAGATGCCGCGACGCGGGCTCGGCCTGCCGAACGAAGCACCGAGCCGCTCCTAGTTATCTTCCGCGGGTGGCCCCACTGCGTGTCCTCGCGCTCGATGTCGGCACCTCCTCGGTGCGGGCGCAGGTCTTCGACGAGACGGCCGAAGAGCGCGAACAGCCCGCGCGCCGCGATTACCCGGGCGAGTACGACCCGGACGTGGTCCTCGCGCGCACGCGCGAGGCGATCGAGGAGGCGGGGGGTGCGGAGAAGGCCGACGCGGTCGGCTCGGCATGCTTCGGCCATAGCCTGCTCGCGCTCGACCGGCATGGCCGGCCCCTGACGGAGATCCTTTCGTGGCGAGACACGCGCTCCGCCGACGCCGCCGATCGGCTCTTGCAGCGCGTCGACGCTGCCGCCGTCCGGCGTCGCACTGGCTGTTACATCCACACGAGCTACTGGCCCGCAAAGTTGGCGTGGCTCGCGGAGGAACAACCGGAGGTGTTCCGCTCTGCTCATCGCTTCGTCTCGTTCTCCGACTACCTCTACGCACAGTTGCTCGGCCGCGAGGTTCCCGCGAGCATCTCGATGGCGTCGCCGACCGGGCTCGTCGACCTTCGCACGCGATCGTGGGACGAGGAGCTGCTCGAGACGCTGGGCGTCGATGCCGAACGCCTCCCTGTGATCTCCGATGCGCCGCTGGACGGGTGGTACCCGGCGTTGTTCGACGGCGCCTGCTCCAACTTCGGGGCGGGCTGTGTGACCCGCGAGCGCGCCGCGTTGATGGTCGGCACATCGGGTGCGATCAGAGTTGTCTACGAAACGATGACTGCGGAGCCGCACCCTGCGCTCTTCCTCCACTGGGTCGACGGGACGCGTGTCGTCGAAGGCGGCTCGCTTTCGGACGGCGGCAATCTCTATGCCTGGATGGCGCAGACGTTCAAGGACGACGGCAAGGGGTCACTGGCAGATCGCGATCCGGGCTCGCACGGGCTGACCTTCCTCTCGTTGCTCGGCGGCGAGCGCAGTCCTGGTTGGCACCAGCACGCAAAGGGCGCCATCCACGGGCTGACGTTCGACACCACACCGCTCGACCTGCGCCAGGCCGGCCTGGAGGGCGTCGCCTTTCGCTTCGCCGCGGTGGCGCGGCTCATGCCCGAGCTCGAGGAAATCGTCGTCACCGGAGGTGCGCTGTTGAAAGACGACGACTGGGTTCAGATCATGGCCGACGCGCTTGGGCGCTCTGTCACGAGGTCAGGGGTCAGCGAGGCGTCACTGCGCGGCGCGGCGGTCGTCGTGCTGGAGCGACTGGGCGAGACGCCGGCGCCTGCACCCCTCGGGCCCGTGGTCCAGCCCCGCGCCGATAAGGCCGAAGTGTTCCGCGCCGCCCGCGAGCGCCAGCAGCGGCTCTACGAGGTCGTGACCTCGGAGCCATAAAGGCCGTGCGGGCTTCGCCCGTGCGGCCGGCTCACGCCCCATCTCGGCAACACAGACGTTAGGACGTCGCAACCCCGACGCCGACTAGCTGACGCGCGGCGGCTGCGATGTGCTCGGCGTCGATGCCGTAGGCGTTCATCAGCTCGTCGGGCTTGCCGGAACGTGGCATCTCGCGCACCGCCAGCTTCAGCACGTGTGGATGTTCGTCCTTCTCGGCGAGCGCGGCCAGCACGGCGTCGCCGAGGCCGCCGTCGGGGAAGTGGTCCTCGACGGTGACGATCTTTCCCGTCGCCTCCGCGGCCGCCTGCAGCGTCTCCGCATCAAGTGGCTTGATCGAGTAGGCGTCGATCACGCGCGCGGCGATGCCGTCCTCCTCGAGTGCGTCGGCCGCCTTCAGGGCCTCGTGCACCGTGATGCCCGTGCCCACGATCGTGACGTCATCGTCTTCCGATGAGCGGATGACGCGGCTGCCGCCGATCTCGAACTCCTCGTCCGGCCCGTAGATCACAGGGGTGTTCGGCCGAAGCGTGCGCAGGAAGACGATGCCCTTCGTGTCCGCCATCGCGACGACGAGCTTGGCCGTCTGATTTGCGTCGCAGGGATGCAACACGACGCTGGAGTGAATCGCGCGCAGCGAGGCGATGTCCTCGAGCGCCATCTGGGAAGGGCCGTCCTCGCCGATCGAAACGCCTGCATGCGAGCCCGCGAGACGGAGGTCGACGCGGCTGATGGCGGCCATGCGGATGAAGTCGTATGCGCGGGAGAAGAACGCCGCGAAGGTGGAGGCGAAAGCATTCCAGCCGCGCGCGTGCAGGCCGACCGCGGCGGCGACGAGCTGCTGCTCCGCGATGTACATCTCGAAGAAGCGGTCGGGGTGTGCCTCCTTGAAGATCTCGGCGAACGTCGAGTTGCTCACCTCGCCGTCGAGCGCGACGACGTTGCCGCGCGCAGACCCGAGCGCCGCGAGGGCTTCCCCGTATGCCTTGCGCGTCGCCACTTCCTGGCCCAGCTCGTAACGCGGCAGCTCGAGCGGTCCTGCCGGGAAGCTGTGCGGCTCAGCAGGATCGGGCTTGGCGACGTCGACCTGGATGTTGCGAATCCCGCCGAGCTCCTCGATCGCCGCATCAGGGTCGTCGAGGGGCTTGCCGTGCCAGCCGTTCTTGTCCTCGACGGCCTTGACGCCCTTGCCCTTGATCGTCCGCGCGACGATGACGGTCGGGCGGCCTTTGGTCTCCGCCGCTTGCCTGTAGGCGCGGTCGATCTCCTCGACGTCGTGACCGTCGATCTCGATCGCGTTCCAGCCGAATGCACGCGCGCGCTCGACGTACACGCCGGTGTTCCAGCCGATCATCGTCTCTCCGCGCTGTCCGAGCCGGTTGACGTCGATGATCGCGGTCAGGTTGTCGAGCTCGTAGTGCGATGCGTGCTCGAACGCCTCCCACATCGATCCCTCGGCCATCTCACTGTCGCCGCAGAGCACCCAGACATGGGAGGGAAGGCGGTCGAGGTACTTGGCGGCGAGCCCCATGCCGACGCCGATCGGCAGACCCTGACCCAACGACCCCGTTGCCACGTCCACCCACGGGATCAGGGGAGTCGGATGTCCCTCGAGCATGCTCCCGAACTTCCGGTACGTGAGCAGCTCCTCGTCGCTGATCGCTCCGGCGGCGCGCAGGATCGCGTAATAGAGCGTGGACGCGTGCCCCTTCGAGAAGACGAGCCGGTCGTTGGCCGCCCGCTTCGGGTTGTCGAAGTCGTAGCGGTAATGGTTCGCGACCAGCACGGCCATCAGGTCGGCCGCGGACATACCGGAGGTGGGATGCCCCGACTTGGCGACGGCGGCGGGGCGGATCGAGTCGACGCGGAACTGCTGCCCCAGCTCGCGGAGTTCGTTCGCGTCCATCGAGGCCATTCTAGGAGGCAGGCGCGTGCTCTGTCGCCGGTGGGGTACGGTCCAGACGTGAAGGTGGCGGTCGCATTCGACCACCGTGGCGTCCATCTGAGAGACGCCGTGCTCGACGTGCTCGACGGGCACTCGGTGGTGGACCTGGGTACCAACACCGACAGGGAACGGATCGACTACCCGGACAAGGCCCGTGAGATCGGCCAGGCCATTCTCCGGGGCGACGCGGAGCGGGGCGTTTTCGTCTGCGGTTCCGGCGTGGGCGCCTCGGTTGCTGCCTCCAAGCTTCCGGGGATCCGCGCTGCAATCTGCCACGACGTCTACTCGGCCCACCAGGGGGTAGAGCATGACGACATGAACGTGCTCTGCCTCGGGTCCGAAGTGGTCGGGCCGTCGCTGGCGCGCGACCTCGTGACGACGTTTCTCGAGGCACGTTTCGACGGCGGCGAGCGGTACGTGAAACGACTCAAACAGATAGAAGACATTGAAAGGGCGATGTCCGGTGCCTGAATCGAACCTGCACAAGCTGTCCGCGCTCGGCCAGAGCGTTTGGATCGACTACCTCTCGCGGCAGATGCTGAAGAGCGGCAAGCTCGCACGGATGATGGATGAGGACGCTGTCGTCGGCGTCACCTCGAACCCAACGATTTTTCAAAAGGCGATCGCGGAAGGTGATGCCTACGACGAACAACTGAAGGAGCTCCTCGAGTCGGGTGCGGATGACGAGAAGGAGATCTTTCTCCAGCTCACGTCGCACGACATCGCCGACGCCTGCGATCTGCTGCGCAAGGTCTGGGACGAAGGTCATGGCCTCGACGGGTACGTCTCCTGGGAGGTCGACCCGACACTCGCCTACGACCGCGACGGCACGATTGCCGAGGCGCGCCGGCTGCACGACTGGATCGACAAGCCGAACCTCTACGTGAAGATCCCCGCGACCGAGCCCGGTCTCGGGGCGATCGAGGAGATGATCGCCTCGGGGAAGAGCATCAACGTCACGTTGATCTTCTCGCTCCAGCGCCACCAGGAGGTCATGGAGGCCTATCTCCGCGGCCTCGAACGGCTCGTCGAGGGCGGCGGCGACCCGAGTCAGGTGCATTCGGTCGCGAGCTTCTTCGTCTCGCGCGTGGACACGGAGGCCGACAAGCGGCTCGACGAGATCGGCGGCGACGCGACGATGTTGAAAGGCAAGCTCGCGATCGCGAACGCGAAGCTGGCCTACCAGAACTACCTCGCGACCTTCGCAGGCGCACGTTGGGAGGCCCTCGAAGCGAAGGGCGCGACGAAACAACGCTGCCTCTGGGCCTCCACTTCCACCAAGAATCCGGACTACCGCGACGTCATGTACGTCGAGGAGCTGAGCGGTCCGGAGACGGTGAACACGATGCCCGAGGAGACGATCCGCGCCTTCCAGGACCACGGCAAGGTCGAGCTGACGCTCACGAAGGACGTTGACGCCGCGCACAAGCTGTTCGCCGATCTTGCGGCTGCGGGCGTCGACTACGACGACGTGTCCAACACGCTGGAACGCGAGGGGGTGCAGAAGTTCATCGACTCCTTCAAGGAGTTGCTGGACGGCATCAGCTCGAAGCGCGGCGAGCTCGTTCGCGCGTGACAGTCGCGACGCATCAAGAGCTGGTCGAGCGGATCTGGGCGCGCGACGCAACCGTCTGGACCGGCACGGACGAGGAAAAATGGCTCGGCTGGCTCGACGAGCCGAAGCGCATGCAGGAGCGGGCGGGCGAGATCGTCGAGTTCGCCACGGAGGCGCGCAAGACGTTCGAGACGTTCGTCCTGCTCGGCATGGGCGGCTCGTCCCTCGCGCCGGAGGTGCTGAAGCGGACGTTCGGCGTGAAGGAACTGCACGTCCTCGACACCACGCATCCGGCGATGATCCGGCACGCTGAGACGTCGCTCGACCTGAGCAAGACGATGTTCGTCGTCTCGTCGAAGTCAGGCGGCACACTGGAGACGCTCTCCCAGTTCGAGTACTTCTGGGCCAAGACCAGTGGGCATGGCGAGCAGTTCATCGCGATCACGGATCCCGGCTCGGCGCTGGAACAGTTGGCGAAGACGCGCGGCATGCGCGTCTTCGCAGGGGAGCCGGCGATCGGCGGCCGCTACTCGGCGTTGTCGCCGTTCGGCATCGTGCCCGCTGCACTGATGGGGATCGACATCGAGCGGGTGCTCGCGGGCGGCGAGCGCATGGCGGAGTCCTGCCGCGGCGAGACGGGCCCGGGTCTGCAACTGGGCCTCCAGCTCGGCGAGCGCTGGCGCGAGGGGCGGGACAAGGTCTGCATCGAAGAGACCGAGGGCAATTTCGGTCTCTGGGCCGAGCAGTTGATCGCCGAGTCCACCGGCAAGCAGGGCAAAGGGCTGGTCCCCGCACCGGGCGAGAGCCCGGAGGGGCCCGACCGCCAGCCCGCACAGCCGCAACTGGCCGACGTGTACGACATCGGCGCGGAGTTCTTCCGCTGGGAGTTCGCCGTCGCAGTGGCCGGGTCGATCCTCCAGATCAATCCGTTCGACCAGCCGGACGTCCAGGCGGCAAAGGACAAGACGAAGGAGGTGCTTGCGTCGGGCGAGGATCCACAACTCGAGCCCGCAGGATCCCTCGACGAATTGCTCGCGCGCGCCGAGCCGCCAAACTACGTCGCGATCCAGGCATTCATCGATCCGATGCGCGAGCGCGAGCTCCAACCTCTGATCGAGCGTGGGCACGAGACCGGCTGCGTCGTCACGCACGGGCTGGGACCGCGCTACCTGCACTCCACGGGCCAGCTCCACAAGGGCGGGCCGCCGACGGGTCTCTTCGTGCAGGTAGTCGACGACACCGGCGAGGAGATCTCCATTCCCGGCCAGGACTTCGGCTTCGGTCGCCTCATCCGCGCCCAGGCCGAAGGTGACTACCGTTCGCTCGAAGAACGCGGCCGCCCGATCGTGCGGATCAGATTGGAGGATCTGTAATGCAGCTTGCGATGATCGGCCTCGGCCGCATGGGGTCCGGCATGTCGGAGCGCCTTAGTGAGCACGGGCACGAGATGCACACGTACGACCCCAAAGTGGAAGCGCGGACGGCCGATTCCCTCCAGCAGCTCAAGGAGCAGCTGGAGGCTCCTCGTGCCTTCTGGATGATGATCCCGGCGGGCGAGATCACGGAGCAGACGTTCCACCAGTTGCTCGACATCGCAGACGAAGGCGACACGATCGTCGACGGCGGCAACTCCAACTTCCGGGACTCCAAGCGCCGCTACGTGGAGTCAAAGCACCGTGGGATCCATTTCGTCGACGCCGGCGTCTCCGGTGGTGTCTGGGGGCTCGAGGTCGGCTTCTGTCTCATGGTCGGCGGTGACGACGAGCCGGTGCAGCGGCTCGAGCCGATCTTCAAGGCGCTGGCTCCGGAGGCCGGCTATGCGCACGTCGGCCCGTCCGGCGCCGGCCACTTCGTGAAGATGGTGCACAACGGGATCGAGTACGGGCTGATGCAGTCGTACGCAGAGGGCTTCGAGATCATGGAGCACTCCGAGTACGACCTCGACGCGCACGAGATCTCAGGGATCTGGCGCAACGGCTCGGTCGTGCGCTCGTGGCTGCTCGAGCTCCTCCACGCGGCCTTCGAGTCGCACGGCTCGAAGCTCGAGGACATCGCCCCCTACGTCGAGGACTCGGGCGAGGGACGCTGGACGATCAACGAGGCGATCAACGAGAACGTGCCGGCGCCGGTGATCGCAGCGTCACTCTTCGCGCGCTTCGCATCCCGCGACGACGTCAAGTTCTCCGCGAGGGTCGCTGCGGCTCTGCGTAACCAGTTCGGCGGCCATGCCGTCAAGGCCGTCGAGCAGGCGAAGGCCGGTCGGGACCCCCGTTAGGCGTGGCGATCGCGCAAGAAAACCCCCTGCTCGACGGGCTCGAGGTCCGGCGTACCCCGGACGACTGCATCCTCGTCATCTTCGGCGCTTCCGGCGACCTGACGAAACGCAAGCTCTTTCCGGCGCTCTACTCGCTCGCGTATCGCCGCTTGCTCCCCGAGCACTTCGCCGTCGTCGGAGTCTCGCGGACGGAGGAGGGCGACGACGACTTCCGTGACCGGATGAAGGAGGCCGTCCAGGAGCACTCGCGCGACGACTTCCGCGACGACGCCTGGGAACTGCTCGCGAGCGGCATGCGCTACGTCGCGATGGACTTCGCCGACGAGGAACGCGAGGACCGGCTGGCCGAAACGCTCACCGAACTGGACGAGGAGCGCGGAACCGGAGGCAACCGCGTCTATTACCTCGCAACACCACCGGCTGCCTTCGAGACGGTTGTCCGGGCTCTGGGCAAGCGGCGCTCGGCCAAAGGGTGGGTACGGCTCATCATCGAGAAGCCGTTCGGTCACGATCTCGCGTCGGCGCGCGAGCTGCAGAAGACCGTCGAGGAGTTCTTCGAGGAGCGCGAGGTCTTCCGCATCGACCACTACCTCGGCAAGGAGACCGTGCAGAACATGCTCGCTCTTCGCTTTGCGAACGGGATCTTCGAGCCGATCTGGAACAGGCAGTTCGTCGATCACATCCAGATCACGGTCGCCGAGACGATGGGCATCGAAGGCCGCGCCGGCTACTACGAGCAGGCAGGCGCAATCCGCGACATCTTTCAGAACCACATGCTGCAGCTCGTCGCGATCACCGCGATGGAGCCGCCGATCGACTTCACCGCCGACTCGGTGCGCAACGAGAAGGTGAAGGTGCTGCGCGCGATGCACACGCCGGGGCCGAAGTCGGTTGTGCGTGGGCAATACGGGCGCGGCTACATCGAGGGCGAGGAGGTTCCCGCGTATCGGGACGAGGAGGGAGTCGATCCGGATTCGATGACGGAGACGTATGTCGCGGCGAAGCTCTACGTCGACAACTGGCGTTGGGCCGACACTCCCTTCTACGTTCGCACCGGCAAGCGACTGGCACGGCGCGAGACGACGATCGCGATCCAGTTCAAGCGTGCGCCGCATCCGCCGTTCGAAGAGATCTCTGCGGAGCGGCTGAAGCCGAACGTCCTCATCGTCCACGTGCAGCCCGACGAAGGCGTGTCCTTGGCCATCGGCGTCAAGGTTCCCGGCCAGGGCATGACGATCCGCACCGTCCACATGGACTTTCTCTACGGGGGCGCCTTCAGGACCGGCCTGCCCGAGGCGTATGAGCGGCTCATCCTGGATGCCATGCTCGGTGACGCGACGCTCTTCACCCGCATCGACGAGGTGGAGGAGCAGTGGTCGCTCGTGGACGCGACCGTGGCGGCCTGGGCGCGCGACCGTCCGGCGTTCCCGAACTACGCAGCTGGAACCTGGGGGCCGACCGCGGCCGACGAGCTGATGGAAAGAGACGGGCGGGCATGGCGACGGCACTAGCGTCGATCCGGGACATCGAGCGCCAGGTGGCGGCTTTGCGCATCGCGCCGGGGTCGGATATTCCCTATCAGCGGACGAGCGTGATGACTCACACGGCCTGGGTTCCGCCCGAATGGGTCGAGGCGGCGGACGACGTCCTGGCCGGGCTCGCGGAACGGCATCCCTCGCGGACGATCGTCCTCGTGCCCGAGCCAGAGCGAGAGGACGGGCTCGAGGCGCAGGTCGATGTCGAGATCTTCCCCTCGGGCGAGGGCCGGCAGGTCTGTGCCGAGACGATCCGAATCCGGCTCTGCGGTCCGCGCGCCGCAGCGCCGGCGAGCGTCGTGCAGCCGCTCTTCCTGCCGGATCTGCCTGTCTTCCTGCGCTGGCGCGGGGTGCCTTCCTTCGGCAGCGACCCGTTCGAGAGCCTGGTTGACGTCGTGGATCGGCTGATCGTCGACAGCACCGAGTGGCCTGAGCTTCCCGGTTCCTATGCGCAGCTGGCAGGCATCTTCGATCGCGTCGTGGTCTCGGACATCGCCTGGGCGCGCACGAGCCGTTGGCGCAGGCAGCTCGCGACCCTGTGGCCGGGGATCGGCAACGTGGAGCAGATTCGAGTGACCGGCACTGCGGCGCAGGCCGAGTTGCTCGCAGGCTGGTTGCGCTCGCGCCTCGGCCGTCCGGTTCGGCTCGAGCATCAGTCGGCCGACCATCTCGAGACCGTCGAGATCGACGGCAAGGCAGCGCCGTTCCCACCCGGCGATCCGCCGCCGCCCTCGGACCTGCTCTCCGAGGAGCTCGACCGGTTCGAGCGCGACCGCGTTTACGAAGAAGCCGTACGCTCAACCGCGTGATGAACGAATTCACAGTGCACGTCAAGCCGCTCATCGCGGAGGTTCCAGGCTGGCTGACGGACGAAGAAGGCGAAGCGCTCTACGATCTCGCGCGCGCGTGTACCGGTGAGGGCGTGATCGTCGAGATCGGCTCGTGGAAGGGCAAGTCGACCATCTGCCTGGGGCGCGGGTCGCTGGCCGGGGCGTCCGTTCCCATCTATGCGATCGATCCACATGCCGACTATCGCTTCGGCGACTTCAAGGCGAACGTCGACCGCGCCGGGATCGCGGATCTCGTCAAGCCGGTCGCGTCGCTCTCACAATCCGCAGCGGACGACTTCGACGAACCGATCGAACTGCTCTTCGTCGACGGCTCGCACGAGTACGACCTCGTCCTCGAGGACTTCGAGAAGTGGGTCCCGAAGGTGGTCGAGGGAGGCTGGGTCGCTTTTCACGACACGACGTGGACGTCGGGACCGCGCAAGGTCGTGGGACAGGGGATCTACCGGTCGAATCGCTTCAAGGACGCGAGGTTCGTCGTCGGCTCGACCACCGTTGCGCGCAAGGTGGCGCAGAACTCGCTCGCCGACCGCGCCCGCAACCGCTATGTCCTCGGCGTCAAGACCGCGTTCTGGCTCGGCTCGTCGGTCGTGAAGAAGCAGCGAAAACTTTTGCCAAAGCCCGTCGAGCGCATCGGCCGCCGGTTCCTCAAGGCGATCCAGTAGCTGTTCCGACCTTGTGGCTCAGAGCCACAAGCGGGGAGTGCGGACCGCCGACGCCGCTTCCCGAGCGGGCAGATCGGACTTAGTGGCTCAGAGCCACTAAGTCGGTTCGGTTACGTCCCCCCGCCGACGATGCTGAACTTGGGCTTCGCAACGACGATCTTGGCCGGGTCGGACCAGGACATCTGCTGGGCGCCGGTCGGCAGCGAGTAGTTGAACCCGCGCACGCGGTAATACCACGTGCCAGGCTTCAACGGGAGCACGGCCGACGTTCCGAGCACGAGCGTGCCGAGTGAGTTCTGGTTCTGGGGGTTCGGCTCGGGCTTGAAGGGATACCGCCTCTTGCTCCACTGGATCTCGTACACCGTGGCGCCGAGTGCCGGTGTCCAGGCAACGAGCGGTGAACCGTAGAACGCCTGGTTGTTTGCTCCCGAGGTGAGTCGGCCCTTGGTCGACAAACCCGAGGCGAAAAGCTCGCCGGCCGCGGTGAGGGAAGGCTCGCTCTGCTTGCCGAAGCGCGCCACGCGGTTGTACGGCGCGGCGCGACATCCTGCGGGAGCTCGAGATCCTGGTAGCGGAGGTTCCCGCCCGTGCGGACGATCGGCTCGCCCGCGCCGTGCGCCGAGTGGAGCGGCACCGCGAGTGAAAGCGTGTTGCCGCTGACTCCCACGACCGTGATGCTCTCCTGGTTCCCGACGCTCCCGAGCAGAACGCTGTCCCCGCTCGAGAAACCCACAGCGCTGCTGACGGTCACGGCCGAGGCGCCGATCGCCGTGCCCGACGCTGTGCTCGTCTTCAAGGCCCCCGGCGAGACCGCTTCGACGGGAATGACGGTCCAGTAGTAACCACTGCTCGGCCAGTCCGTGTCCCACAGGTCGACCGGAGCGCCGAGCACACCGCTGCCGACCTGAATCTGAGTCGGGCCTGCCGGTGTGGCGATGTTCGAGCCCGGGTTCGAGTCCGAATCCGAGGGAGCGCCGGTCGTAGGCGTCGCGGGCGTGGCGAGCTCGGTCGTCTGGACCTTCAAGCCGTCGAAGCTGTAGCTGTCCGGTTCGGACCCGTCACTGAGATATGAGGCGCGCGCCGCAGGGAGCGATGTGGGGAGAGTCGGCAACGCAAGCGGACCGAATGGACGCGGTGCGTAGGCCGGGCCGCCGATGACGGCGCTCGCGAAGACACGGTTCAGGCACTGTCGGTCCGTGAAGACGTAGACGCGGAAGAGCTCTGCACTCGTGCCGTCGATCGCCTGGTCGCCGCTGAACGTGAACGCGGGCATGAGGCGGTGCGCCGGCGACGATGCATCTCCATTGGAGATGACGTCGGAAACAGTGGGGCCGAGCTTGATCGGGCCGCCGACGTACGGCGGGTTCGTGGAGCTGTAGACCGGGCTCCACGGGCCGTAGCCGACTGCGGGCAGGCCGTTCTGGCGGGTCTGCATGTTGTTGTCGGTGCGGTCGGTGCGAAGCGCGCGGATCCGCCAGCGAATCGTGCTCGTCCAGCTTGCGGTGCGGTGGAAGGTGTAGAACTCGCGTTCGTCCAGGACGTTGGTGAAGACGGTTTCCATCTTCGGCGTCGGGTTGTTGATGTCGATGAACCAGACCTGATAGCCGTCGGCGCCTTCGATCGGCGTCCAGCGAAGTAGGCCAGGCTCACTCGGTAACGGCTTGGGCGCAGGCCCCGGCGTCATGTCGAAGCCGAACGCGTTGCTCCACGGCGTCGTCGCGGACGCGGTGATCCCGCGTACTCGCGCGAAGAGCGCATGGGGGTTGCCCGTGATCCAGGGCAGCATCACGGTGGGTGCCGCGACCGGGCTGGTCAGCCCGCTCGTCGAGTAGACGAGCCCGCTCTCCCGAAAGCTCGAGCTCGTCGCGAGCTGGAACTGGTAGTGAATCGCACCCGGGACCGGATTCCAGGCGAAGGACGGTGTACGTGAGAAGGAGTTGTCGGCCGGCTCATCGGCGCGGAGCAGGAAGCCGTGCAGATTCTTCGGCGCCGCTCCTCGGACAGGCTTCGCCGCCTCCGCTGCGGGAGCGAGTGTGAGCAAGCCGAGACAGACGGCGGCAAGTAGGGAAGCACGCAGCATCGTTCTATGTGGTTGTCGGCAGCCTCCCCCGTTCGGCTGTCCCTCGGATGAGGGATGCCAGCCGGCTGCCGGCCGCCAGAACGAGCCCGTCGGCGCCGGGTCTTCCCACCAGCTGGACGGAGGCCGGAAGACCGTCCTCTGCGTCCCCGCACGGCAGGGCGAGCGCAGGCCAGCCCAGCGTGTTGAACGGAAGCGTGTTGGCGAGCAGCCGCTCGCGCAAAGCGAGGTCGCCGATGCCTGTCGGCGGCGCCACGGACGGCAGGGTCGGCGTGAGCAACAGGTCGATGCCGTCGAGCAACTCGAGGCAGCGCTCGCGGTACTCGGCCCGAGCCTGCTCGGCCCGCTTGGCTTCCGCGTCCGACACGGCGAGGCAGCGCTCGACCTTCACAGCGACCTCCTCGCCGTAGAGCTCGCCGTTCTCGGCGTAGAGCTCGCGATGAACATCCGCGACTTCCTGCATGAAGAGTGCAGCGATGTGAGGCCTCGGCCAGTCGGCCGGCCGGACGCGTGGAAATCGGCCGGCCGCTTCGAGCACGCGCTGTGAGACAAGTGGCTCGGCCTCTTCGATCCACGCCGTCCCCACCACGATTTCTTCGAGCGAGTTGAGCTCATCAGCCGCGAACCCAGGGGCGATGACCTCGAGCAGCCTTGCGCACTCCTCGACGGTCCGCGCCATAGGTCCCACGTGGTCGAAGCTCGGGGCGAGCGGGAAGCTGCCCTCGGTCGAGACGAGGTCGTAGGTCGGCTTGAAGCCGACGATGCCACAGCAGGCCGCGGGGATGCGGATCGAGCCGCCGGAGTCGGTGCCAAGGGCCGCGTCGGCAAGTCCGGCGGCGAGAGCCGCTGCCGAGCCGCCCGACGAACCGCCGGCGATTCGACCTGGCGCGCGTGGGTTGGGCACGGTGCCGAAGTGCGGGTTCTCCGAGGTGATGCCGTACGCGAACTCGTGGAGATTCGTCTTGCCGACGTTGGCGTACCCGCGGGCCTCGGCGAGGCGCACGGATTCGGCGGTCAGTGCGGGAACGTGCTCGGCGAACAACGCCGAGCCGTAGGTGGTCTTCACCCCGGCGGTGTCGAGCAGATCCTTGACCGCCAGCCGGATGCCTGGGCGGGTCGCCTCGGGGATTGCGAGGAAGATCCCGTCGGTCGCCACGTGGCGACCTTACTGGCTACTTGCGGCGTTTCGGCTTCGTCGTCTTCTTCACGAGCTGCATCGCGACGTGGCGGGTGACGCTTGCGCCCTGCGTGCCGCCGGGTGAATAGCTCGTGAGCATGAGGACGTTGTTCGGGGTGTTCGTCTTGCGGAGAGTCTTGAGGAGCTGGTTCGGCAGGACGAAGCGCACGTCGTTGTTGCCGGCGTGCAGGCCTGCAGAGCCGAGCCAGCTCGAGCCTAGCGTCACCTTCAGCGTTCCGTCTCCACTCGAGAAGACGATGAAGCGGAGCACGCGAGTCTTCGCGGAGACACGGATCAGCTCGGGCGCGTGCAACGTGAGGTCCGGCGCGGGATCGGTCGTCGGCGCCGGGATCACCGGACCGATGACCTTGACGCCGGGGGGTGCCTCACTCGCCGACGCGGGCGTGGACGTGTCGACCGTGACCGTGCCCGAGAGCGTGAACTCGCGCCCGTCCAGGGCGGGAGGGGCGACGTCGTTCGTCTCGTTGGGCAGTGACACGTATGCACGGGGACTGCCGCCGCACGTGTTCCAGGGAACCGTCAACGAGGCGGTGGCCCCGGAGACCGAGAAGGCCTGGGCTACTGCGCCCGTGCTGTTGGCGTAGTAGTAGGGCGTCGACGCAACTCCGGCCGGGATCGAGACCTTGAGGGCGAGCGAGGCCGAGTAGCACGGGCCGGTGTCGGTGTCCAGACCGTGGGCGATGTCGACGAACCGCACCGCAAGATGGTTGACGGCGAGCGTCACCGGGGAGACGGCACCGCTCGACGACCCGACCACGATGGAGGCTTGCGTCTGCGGGAGGATTCCGGCGAGCGCTGGAGAGGTGAAATTGCCGGTCAGTCGCGCCGTCGTGTAGTCCTCGAAGAACTTGCCGAGCGTGGGGCCGAGTGGTTGCACGACGCTCGACAGGACGTGTGTCCCGGTCCAGCCGGGATTCGCGGAAGCCGCGTCGAGCACGGACTTGACCTTGGCGTCGCCGAAGCGCTCTGCCAGATACTCGAAGAGCATCCAGCCGGGATAGCCGTTGCGATCGAATTCGGTGTCGCCGCACTCCGAGCCGACGCAGTCCAACGTTCTGTCAGGGTTCTGCTCGAGACCGCCGGCCGCCGCATTTGCCCTTACTGATCCCCACTCGGCGAGCCCTTCTTGCAGCCACGGGTCGAAGCCTGCCGGCGCGGCGGCGTCTTCAAAGAGGTGGAAGACCTCGTGCGCGATCACGTGATAGTCGAGGCCGTTCGTCAGCGCATTGAGATGAACCTCGTCAACGCCCGGGGCGATTGTCGTGATGCTGGCGTCCCAGCGACCCGACACACTGGCTGCCGACAACGAACCGGACGCGACGCAATCGATCGCGAAGTCATCGATGGAGATGTCGACCGGGGCAGCAGGGGCGGTGTATCCCCAGCCGCTGTAGAGGGCATACGCTCGCTCAGCCAGGCCCAGGATCTCGCCGGCGCGCTCCTGTGTGATGAACGCGCTGGGACACGGCGCTTCGTCACGGCTGTAGTGGACCGTGAAGTGAGCGCTCGAGAGCGTCGCGACTCCGGTGGTGGGAAACGGGTCGATCGCGGCGGCCCGAGGCACGCCGGCAGCCAGCGAGGCTGCCAGGGCAATCAGGGCAAAGGGCAGGACGAACCGAGACGAACGCGTCATCAAGTGGCCAGATCGGCTCTGGCCGAGGATTCCTTTAGCTCGCGCTCAGTCGTAGTGCAGGTACACGAGCGCAACGACGATCGAACCGGCGGCGATGAGGATCGCGAGCCCGAGTAGCGCCAGGGCAAGCGCGAGGTTCTTCCCTGCCACCTCGGGGGTGGTCTCGACGGGTGTGATCGGCTCCGGCATCAGAGGAGCGGATCCACCGCCATCGCCGCGAACAGCAGAGCGAGGTATAGGAGCGAGAAGTGGAAGAGGAGGAATGCCTGCCGCGAAGTCGTCTCGCGCCGCAATCTCACAGCCAGGAGCAGGAAAGCCGCGCCGAGCGCGAGCGCAGCGCCGAGATAGACGAGGCCGAGTGTTCCCCAGAGAAACGGCACGACCGTGACCGCGACCAGCACGACTGAGTACAGCACGATCTGTCGTGTCGTCTCGCGCGCCCCGCGCACGACGGGCAGCATCGGAATGCGCGCCGCCTCGTAGTCGCGACGGATCAGTAGCGCGAGCGCCCAGAAATGCGGCGGTGTCCAGAAGAAGACGATCAGGAAGAGCCAGAGGGCCGGCAGGGTGAGGTTCCCGGTCACGGCGGCCCAGCCGACGAGCGGAGGCACCGCTCCGGCCGCGCCGCCGATGACGATGTTCTGTGGCGTCGCGCGCTTGAGCCAGCGTGTGTATACGAGGACGTAGAAGAGGTTCCCGACGAGCGCGAGCACGGCGGCGAGGACGTTCACGAGCGAGGCGAGCAGCACGAAGCTGAAGGCCGAGAGGGTCAGCCCGAACTCCAAAGCGCGCGACGCAGGCATGCGGTCCGCAGCCAGGGGGCGCGCGCGGGTCCGCTTTCCCATCAGCTTGTCGATGTCGCGATCGAGAACGTGGTTGAGCGCGGAGGCACCGCCGCACGCGAGCGCGAGCCCGGTCATGGTCACGAGCACGAGTGACGCGCGCGGAACGCCCTGAGCACCGACGAACATCGCGCAGAGGCCGGTGATGAGCAGCAGCGACATGATGCGAGGCTTCGTGAGCGTGACGTAGTCGCGCCACGATGCCCGCGGTGCAGGCTCGCCGCGATACGTCGAGGCGGCGAGCACGAGCGTCGCCGCGAAGGCGACGGCGGAGAGCGCGAGGTGCAGTCCGGGAGCCGTGACCAGCGCCGCAATGCCGAAGAGGACGAGTGCGGTGATCGACGGTACGAGCAGCCGTCGGTGGATCAGGACCGCCGCGAGCACCAGTGCGAGCAACGGCGGCAGGGCGAGTGCCGCGAGCACGCGATGCGCGGCTCCCAGCGACGCCGCGCCGCTGACAACCGCGAGCAACGTCGCAAGTCCGGCGAAGACCGCCGTCAGGCGCAGCCAAGGCCCGGGTCTAGACACGGGCCTCCGCCAGTCGCCGCCGCAGGTCGCGGAGCGGCCTGGCGCTCGTGATGTAGGGCAGCTGGTCGAAATTGTGCGGCGGCGGCGGTGAGGTCGTGTACCACTCGAGCGTGTCGGCGAGCCACGGGTCGTTCACCGCGCGCTGGCCCTTGCGCGACGTCTGGACGACGTTGACCACGAAGACGAGCAGTCCGATCGCCATCACGCCGGAGCCGATCGACGAGATCAGGTTGTAGGTCTGCCACAGGCCGTGCTCGGAGTACGTGTAGATCCGCCGCGGCATGCCCAGGAGCCCGAGCAGGTGCTGCGGGAAGAACGTCAGGTTGAAGCCGAGGAACACGAGCCAGAAGTGAGCCTTCCCGAGACGCTCGTCGAGCATGCGCCCGAAGATCTTCGGCCACCAGTAGTAGAGGCCGGCGAAGATCCCGAACACCGAGCCTCCGAACAGGACGTAGTGCATGTGCGCGACGACGTAGTACGTGTCCGTGACCTGCCAGTCGACGGGGAAGGCGGCGAGGAAGATCCCGGAGAGGCCGCCGATCGTGAACACGGCGATGAATCCGAGAGCCCACAGCATGGCCGTGTCGAAGATGAGGTTTCCGCGCCAGGTCGTCGCGAGCCAGTTGAAGATCTTCACGCCTGTCGGCACGGCGATCACCATCGACGAGAGCATGAAGAAGACGTTCAGGAAGTTCGGCAGCCCGACGCTGAACATGTGGTGCGCCCAGACGAGCATCGAGTAGAAGCCGATCGCCACGGTCGAGAACGCGATCGCCTTGTAGCCGAAGATCGGCTTGCGCGAGAAGACGGGAATCACCTCGGAGATGATCCCCATGGCCGGCAGGATCATCACGTACACCTCCGGGTGACCGAAGAACCAGAAGAAGTGCTGGTAGAGGATCGCGCTCCCCCCGCCCTGCGGCTCGAAGAAGTGGGTGCCGGCCTGCCGGTCGAGCAAGAGGAGCGTGAGCCCGACGGACAGCACCGGCAGCACGATCACCAGCAGCGCCGCGTAGATCTCGATCGACCACACGAAGAGTGGAATGCGCATCCAGCTCATTCCCGGAGCGCGCATGTTGTGAATCGTGACGAGGAAGTTGATCGCGCCCACCAGCGATCCAAGCGAGAGCAAGTGCAGCGACAGGATCCAGAGATCCTGGCCGTGCCCGAGCGAGAACATGTTGGCCGACAGCGGCGGATAGGCGTACCACCCGGACCTCGACGCGCCGTACTTGGCGAAGAAGCTGAGGTAGAGGACGATGCCCCCGAAGAGGAAGAGCCAGTAGGACAGCGCGTTGAGCCGCGGGAACGCGACGTCGCGCGCGCCGATCATCAACGGGACGAGGAAGTTCGCGAACCCGGCGAAGATCGGGACGACGACGAGGAAGATCATCGTCGTGCCGTGGATCGTGAAGAGCTCGTTGTAGCTCTGCTTCGTGATGAAGTGCTCGTTCGCCTGCGCGAGTTGTGCGCGCATGAGGAGCGCAAGGATTCCGCCCGCCGCGAAGAAGACGAGCGACGTGCAGATGTAGAGGATCCCGATCCGCTTGTGATCGGTGGTGGTGATCCAGCTCATGACGCGCCCCTGGCGCCAGTCCGGCCGGTACGGCTCTACCGCTGCCCTAGCCGCCACTCGTCGTCCCCTTGTAGACGCTCTGCTTCAGGTAGGCGAGGAGCGCTTGCACCTGCTGGCCCGACCAGCCGCGCGCGACGGGCGGCATCTCGTTCCTGCCCTGGCGGATCAACTGCTCCAGACCCTGCCGCTGCGTGAGCAGAGCATTGGTCGCGATGTTCGGTCCGAAGCCGCCCTGGCCCTGGAGCCCGTGGCACTTCGCGCAAGACCCCTCCCACTCGCCGCGACCGAGGGTGCTGTTCGCGGTGGCGAGCCACGCTGTGTAGTCGGCCTGCGACTGCACGTCGACGACGGCCTTCATCGCCGCGTGGTAGACCCCGCAGAACTCACCGCATTGCCCGCGGTACGTTCCGACGCGGTCCGCTTTGAACCACGTGTGTGTCAGGTGGCCGGGGATGGCGTCGAACTTGCCGCCCAGCTCGGGGACCCACCAGCTGTGGTCGACGTCCTGCGAGGTGATGTTGACGCGCACGGTTCGGTTGACCGGTGCGTGCAGCTCGTCGATCGACATCTGCCCGTCGGGATACGTGAACTGCCAGTAGAACTGATGCGCGTTCACCTGCACGACGAGCGGGCCGCCCTCGGCCTTGGCGCTCGGCACGTCCTGGATGCCGGGCAGCTTGTAGAAGATGAACGAGGCGATCGCGGCGAGGATCAGGATGGGCACCGCGGTCCAGATCAACTCGAGCCGTGTCGCGCCGTGGATCTGTGGCCCTTCCGCCGTGCGTGGGCGCCCGCGCCGGCGGTACTTCACGATGAACAGGATGAGCGCGCCCTCGACGAGCACGAAGATCGCGCCGGTGAAGATCGAGATCCAGACGTACGAGTCGTTGATCCGCTTCGCGTTCGGCGAGTGCGGCGTGAGCGGCGCGAAGCCTCCGTTGCCTGCGTAGGCGACGGCTGTCAGCACCAGCGCGGCGCTGACGACAAGCATGAGGACAAGGGCTCTGCGCCTCACCGGCGGTGGCATCCTATGAGAGGTGGAGGGACATTCGCGCGTCGACCTACCGCCTGGGGTGGGAGATAGTTACGAGGTGTACGTGAACGGGATCCGGCAGGAGCCCGGACGCGACTTCGACCGGCTCGGCGGCGAGCTCGTCTTCCGCCGCCAGCTCGCTCAGGAGGGTCGTCTGGGCCCGCTCCGCTGGCTGTCGATATTCCTCGGCGTGGCCGGCACCTACCGCCGCCACGAGACGGTCGACGTGGTCTATGAGGCGGGTGGGCGGCGCACCGTGGCCTCCCTCACTCCTTCGTGACTGGATCGAGCCGGTACCCGACCCCGTAGCGCGTCTGGATGAAGGTGTGGCGCGGTGCTCGCCGGTCGATCTTCTCTCGCAGACGACGAACGAAGACATCGACCGTGCGGTCTCGGTGGCTCTCCCGTCGACCCCAGATTTTCTGCAGCAGCTCGTCGCGGGTGACGACACGCCCGCGCTCGAGTGCCAGTTGATAGAGCAGCCGGAACTCCGTCGGTGTGAGTCCTGCGCTCTCGCCGTCGACGAAGGCCTGCACCTCGCGCGGATCGATGAGCAGCTCCTCGATCTCGATCGGGTCGCCTCGCTGGGCGCCGTCACGCCGAAGCGCACGCCGGGAGGCCGCGCGTACCCGAGCGACGAGCTCGTTCATCGAGAACGGTTTGACGAGGTAGTCGTCAGCTCCTATCTCGAGCGCGTGCACGCGGTCGTGCTCGGTACCTCGCGCGCTCACGACCACGATGGGAGTTGGAATTCCTTCCGCCCTGGCGGTCTCGATGATGCTCCAGCCGTCACGGCCGGGGAGCATCAGGTCGAGGACGCAGACGTCTGGCCGTTCGAAGCGCAGTCGGGCGAGCCCCTGGTCGCCCTTGCCGACGACGACGGGATCGAACCCCGCTGCAGCAAGGTGCTTGGCCATCCCGTCCGCGATGACGGAGTCGTCCTCGACGATCAAGACCTTGGCCATACTCGTCTCTGATGGAGGAGACACGAGCCTACGAGGAACTGCGGGTCGGCTTCACCGCCGCAGTGTCCCACGAGCTGCGCACGCCGCTGGCGCGGCTCCTGGCGTTGCTCGAATCCGCGTCGCTTCCGGACGCCGACAGCGAGGTACTCCTTGCCCAGGCCCGGGAGCAGGTCGCGGAGATGAGCGAGCTGGTCGACGACGTTCTCTTCCTCTCCGAGCTCGAGAGCGGCCGCGAGGTGGTCGCCCTCGGCTCGACGGGGGCCCTGCCGGTACTGGCGGACGTTCGCCATCGGCTCGCCGACAGTGCCGAGCGTGCTGACGTCACGATCCGAATCGAAGCCGACTCGGAGGTCGAGCTGCCCCTCCGCCGACGGATGCTGCAGATCGTTGCCGAGAACCTGGCGGAGAACTCGATTCGTTACGCCGGGCCCGGTTCGACGCTGACGCTCTCCGCCCGAGCCGGCCTGCTCGCAGCGGCCGACGACGGTCGGGGAGTCGAGGAGGACGAGCTGCCGCGGCTCTTCGAGCGGTTTTACCGCAGCGACCGGGCCCGCGCCTCGAGGGGCACGGGCCTCGGTCTTGCGATCGTGAAGCACGTGGTTACGGCCGCCGGCGGCGAGGTCGAGGCGACAGGCGGTCCGGGTCGGGGCCTCACCGTTCAGTGCAGGTTCTCGATCAGTGCACCGAGTTCAGCGTCTTGATCGACGCCTTCAGCACCACGTTCGGGAGTGGCGAGAACAGCAGCTTCGGTCCCAATGCCTGGCCTTTCGTGACCGCCCAGCGCACGAGCTGCTTCAGCTCCTTGGCCTTCGGCGTGCTCGTCGGGAGGATGACGTAGGTGAAGGTGCAGATCGGGTAGGCGAGCGGCTGACGCTTCGCCGGGTTGACGATCGAAATGCCGCTGTTGTTCGGCGCCACTCGGAGGATCGTCGCGCCTGCTGCTGCGATCGCCCGCAGGCCCGGCAACTGGAAGACACCGGCGCGATTCTTGACAGCTGCGACCTTGAAGTGGTTCTTGAGTGAATACGCGATGTCGACGTAGGTGATGCCGCCGTTCGTCTGACTCAGTGTCGCGGCGACGCCCGAGCTTCCGCGCGCGCCGACGCCGGCGGGCCAGTTGACGGCGACACCCTTGCCGACTCCACTCTTCCACTGTCTGCTGACGCTGTTCAGGTAGTCGGTGAGGTTGTAGGTCGTGCCGCTGTTGTCGCTTCGGTGGATGACGGTGATCGCGAGGTCGGGCAGCGTCTTTCCCTTGTTCAGCTTCCTGAGTGCCGGGTCGTTCCACTTCTTGATCGTTCCGAGGAAGATTCCCGCCACGGCGTTGCCGTCGAGCTTCAGGTGATCGGGCAGCCCGTCGCCGCGATAGGCGAGCGACGTTGCGGACAAAGCCCAGGGAATCTGGACGCAACCCTTGCAGGCGGCGAACTGGTCGGGGGTGAGCGGCGCATCACTCGCGCCGAAGTCCACGGTCCGGTTGGTGATCGCGTTGATGCCGCCTCCCGAGCCGATCGGCCCGTACGTCATCTTGATGCCGTACGCCGCGTCGACCTTCGGTATCCAGGCCGACACGAGCGGAGCGACGAACGAGCTCCCTGCACCTGTAAGGGATCCGGCGGAAGCCTTGGCGGCGGCTCCGGTGGTGAGGACGAGTGCCGCGCCGATCACGGCTAGGACGGCCAGTGTCCTGCGAGTCAAGATTGCTCCTCTCGTTTGGTTCACGTCTCGCCAAGCGTGCCGGGGCTCCTTCCTCGCGTGGGAAGAACGGTGGTTGCAACCCGGTGACAATGTGGTGAACGGCGGCCGTGGAGGCACACCGGGTCAGTAGGCTCGCGCGCTGGTGAGCGCCGTTCCGACGAGCCCGCTGCAGGCCACCTACCACCGGTTGCGTGGCCGTTTCGGGGATCTCTCCCTGCTCGGCCTGACGTTGGCCGCTGCGCTGGCCTGCCTTGTCCTCGTGGGGGCAATCGTCTGGAAGATCGTCGCCCTGGCCGGCCCCTCATTCGACCGGTTCGGACTCGGCTTCGTGACGGCACGAGTGTGGGACCCCGTCAAGCACGTCTTCGGCGCGCTGCCTTTCATCTACGGCACCGCGGTCAGCTCACTCGTCGCGCTTGTCATCGCGACACCGGTCGCGATCGCGATCGGCCTCTACCTGAGCGAGCTTGCACCACGTGGAGTGCGGGGCATCGTCGGGTCGCTCGTCGAGTTGCTTGCTGCGATCCCGAGCGTCGTGCTCGGACTCTGGGGGATTCTGGTGCTCGGGCCTTTCCTCGCCCATCACGTGGAGCCGTGGTTGCACAGCACGGTGGGCTTCATCCCGCTGTTCGGTGATCCACAGCAGACGGGTCAGGGATTGTTCACCGCCGCGGTGATCCTCACGATCATGATCGTCCCGATCGTCGCTTCGATCAGCCGCGAGCTCTTTCTGGGTGTGCCGTCCGACCTCGAGGAAGGCGCGCTCGCCCTCGGCGCAACGCGCTGGGAGATGGTGCGCGGCGTGATCTTGCCCGCGACGCGGTCGGGGATCGCCGCGGCGGTGATCCTCGGGCTCGGCCGCGCTGTCGGAGAGGCGATCGCGGTGACACAGGTGATCGGCGGGGGCACCAGGATCGGTTGGTCGCTGTTTCCCCCCGCGGACACGCTCGCGAGCAAGATCGCCTCCAGCTACCAGGGAGCAGGCTCCGGCATCGAGACGTCGTCGTTGCTCAACCTCGCCGCAATCCTGCTCGTCCTCGGCCTGATCGCCAACCTGATCGCCCAGGTCATCGTGCGCCGCTTCGACCCACTTCGAGGAGCGCGTTGATGAGCCGCTATCGGCGTCGCCGGCTCGTGAACCGCGCCATGGAAGTCCTCGCGACGGTGGCGGCCCTGGTTGCCGTCGGGGTCCTCGCAGTCGTGGTGATCTCCGTCGCGCGACGCGGCGCCGGGGCGGTGAGCTGGGGTTTCTTCACGAAGCCGCAGGCGCTGTTCGGGCAGCCCGGCGGCGGCATCGCGAACGCGTTGGTCGGGACCGCATTGCTCGTCTTGCTGGCGACGGCCATGGCGCTGCCCGTGGGTGTCCTCAGCGCGATCTATCTCACCGAGTTCGCGCGCCGCAGTGTTGCCGTCCCGATTCAGGTCGTGATCGACGTGCTCGCCGGGCTGCCGACGATCGTGATCGGCATCTTCGTTTACGCGCTGCTCGTGGTCGGACACACGCAGAGCGGCTACGCGGGCGCGTTCGCGCTGGCGGTGATCATGCTGCCTCTGATCGCGCGGGCGACCCAGGAAGTCTTGCTCCTGGTGCCGGACACGCTGAGGGAGGCGAGCCTCGCGCTCGGAGTCCGGCGTTGGCGCACCGTCATCGGGGTGATCCTCCCCTCGAGTGTCGGCGGCATCCTCACCGGAACCGTCCTGGCGGTGGCGCGTGCTGCGGGCGAGACCGCCCCGCTGCTCTTCACGAGCTCGATCTTCGCCAACACCGTCCAGACCGATGTGACGAAAGCGCTACCGAACATCCCCGTGCTCATCTTCACCTACTCCGAGCAGCCCGATCCGGCGCTCCACCAGCAGGCGTGGGCTGCGGCGTTGGTGCTGATGGCCTTCGTCCTCCTCGCGAGCCTGGCCGCCAAGGCTCTTCTCGCTCGCAGCCGCAGAAAGCTGGCCCGGTGACCGAGAGCTTTACGATTGCCCCCGTGATCGACGTCACGCAGGTGAGGCCGGATTCCCACGCCGGCGAGCGTGAGGTCGTCTTCGACATCCACGACTTGACCGTCAGCTACGGGCGCGTGACGGCGATCAGTGACGTCAACCTCCAGATCCATCGCAACATCATCACGGCGATCATCGGTCCGTCGGGGTGCGGCAAGAGCACGTTCATCCGCTGTCTCAACCGCATGAACGATCTGGTCCCCGGGACGCGGATCGAGGGCCAGATCCTCTACCAAGGCTCGGATCTCTATGCCTCTGGTGTCGATCCCGTAGAAGTGCGCAGGCGCATCGGCATGGTCTTCCAGAAAGCCAATCCGTTTCCGAAGTCCATCTACGACAACGTCGCCTGGGGACCGCGCGTGCTGGGTATGCGCAAGGACCTCGACGAGCGCGTCGAGAAGGCGTTGCGCAGTGCGGCTCTGTGGGATGAGGTCAAGGACCGGCTGAAGAAGAACGCCCTCTCGCTGTCGGGCGGCCAGCAGCAGCGGCTCTGCATCGCGCGCGCGATCGCCGTCGAGCCGGAGGTGCTGTTGCTCGACGAGCCGGCGTCGGCGCTCGATCCGATCGCCACGTCTGCCATCGAGGACCTGATGCACCACCTGAAGCGCGAATACACGCTCGTGATCGTGACGCACAACATGCAGCAGGCGGCGCGCGTCGCGGATCTCACCGCCTTCTTCAGTCTCGAGGTCGACGAGAACCGGCGGAGCGGCGTGCTCGTCGAATACGACGCGACGAGCAAGATCTTCACCAACCCATCCGACAAGCGAACCGAGGACTACGTGACCGGAAGATTCGGATGAGGACGACCTTCCAGGAAGAGCTCGATCTGCTCGAGGCGACACTGCAGGAGGAGGGCCAGCTTGTTCTTCGTGCCTTGCGCGGCGCGATCAACGCCCTGGAGCAGCGGGACGAAGAGCTCGCCGACGAGGTGATCGCGTTCGACGACGACGTCGATCAGCACTACGTCAGGATCGAAGAAGGGATCCAGCTCCTGCTTGCGCGCCAGACGCCGGTCGCCAGCGACCTTCGACTCGTCCTGGCGATTCTCCACGTGAACCTCCATCTCGAGCGAATGGCCGACTACTGCGTGACGATCGCGAAGCTCACGAAGCTCGTTCCGGAGGTGGACCCCGGCCCGCGCTTCGTCGAGGGCTTCGAGGAGATGGGGTCTCGCTGCGAGGAGATGATCAAGGTTGCCCTCGACTCCTTCGGTAACCGCGACCTCGCAGGCGCCGAATCATTGGTCGATCTCGACGAGCTCATCGACCGTGCGAACAGGCGCGTCGTCGAGCGGATTCTCGAGCTCGGCGGTGACCCCGCGATGCGCGAGTACGGTCTCCGCATGGTCGTGGTCTCCCGGGCTCTGGAGCGCATCGGCGACCATGCCGTCGACATCGGCGAGCAGACCGCGTACCTCTTGACGGCCGAGTTTCGCGAGTTCACGGACGCCTCGCACCCCACGGCGCGCGAAGCCTGACAGACTCCGGCCGTCAACTCCGGAGAGGAGCGCCGTGGCACGCATCTCGCTGGTCCCTCAGAACAAACAATTCTTCCGGCTCCTCGAGCGTGCCTCGGACAACGCGGTAGGGATCTCGCGCCAGCTCGTCGAGCTTCTGGACGCGTTCCCCTCGAACGGAACGAACCTCCGCGAGATCAAGGAGCTGGAACATGAGGGTGACCGCCTCACACGTGAGGTCGTCGACCTTCTCAATCGCACCTTCGTGACCCCGTTCGATCGCGACGACATCTATCTGCTCGCGAGCGCGATCGACGACGTCTGTGATCACGTCGACGAGGCGGCGGGCAACATCGCCGGCTACGGAGTCGAGCAGATTCGGCCCAAGGCGAAGCAGCAGGCACAGGTGATCCTCCGCAGTGCCGAAAAGCTGAACGAGGCCGTCGAGCTGCTCGAGGGGTTCAAGGATTCGAGCAGCCAGTTGCACGCTCTCCGTGACCTGGAGGATGAGGGCGACCGGCTCAACCGAGAAGCCGTGTCGGAGCTCTTCTCCTCCGGCGCGGATCCGATCGGCGTGATCCGCTGGAAGGACATCCACGAGCAACTCGAGGAGGCCGTCGATGCCTGCGAGAACGCGGCCGACGTCCTCGAGGCGATTCTCGTCAAGAACCGCTAACACGCGATGAACACCCAATGAACGACGTCCTACTCGTCGTCGTGATCGTCGTCGCGCTGGGATTCGACTTCACCAACGGGTTCCACGACACCGCCAACGCCGTCGCGACGTCGGTCTCGACGCGCGCGCTGACGCCGCGGATGGCCGTGCTCGTCGCGTCTGCCGCGAACCTCGCCGGCGCCTTCGTCACGACTGCAGTGGCGAAGACCGTAGGTAAGGACATCGTCGCCTCGGATCTGATCAACACCCGAACCATTCTCGCGGCCCTGCTGGGCGCCATCGCCTGGAATCTGCTGACCTGGTGGTTCGGACTTCCTTCGAGCTCCTCGCACGCTCTCATCGGCGGTCTTGTCGGTGCAGCGCTCGCCCAGTCGGGAGAGAACGGCGTGCTCTGGCACGGGCTTGCCCACAAGGTCGTCCTCCCCGCTGTCCTTGCGCCGCTGATCGCGTTCGCCGGCGCCTTCATCCTGTTGGTCGTCATCTACTGGGTGTTCCGTCGGATCACACGTGGCGTCGCGAACCGTGGCTTTCGTCTCGGCCAGCTCGTCTCAGGGACGTTCGTGGCGTTCACTCACGGAGCGAATGACGCGCAGAAGACGATGGGTGTGATCGCTCTCGCGCTCTTCGCGAACGGCAATCTGAAGCAGTTCGAGATTCCGACGTGGGTGAAGATCGCCGCTGCGTTGTCGATCGCAGCCGGCACGTACGTCGGCGGCTGGCGGATCATGCGCACGCTGGGTCAGCGTCTCTACAAGATGGAGCCCGAAAGCGGGTTCGCCGCACAGGCCGCCGCAGGAGCGACCATCTACGCGGCCACGAGGTACGGCTATCCACTTTCGACGACCCACGTGATTTCGGGAGCCGTGCTCGGCGCCGGCGCCACGCAGCGTCTCTCCGCCGTCAGGTGGGGTGTGGCCGGGAACATCGTGGTCGCGTGGATCCTGACGATTCCGGCCGCGGCGGCCGTCGCGGCGACGCTCTACTGGCCGATCCAGGCGATCTTCTGAGCCACCCCGGTGGCGGCGCCGGCCACCGCGAACCTGGACCGGAAGGTTTTTCGTTGACCTCGTGCGGAAATCAGTCCGTCAGATCGACCAATCGAGACCAAAGGGAGGCACGAAATCGCATGAGCATCCTCTGGATTATCCTCATCGTGATCCTCGTGCTCGCGCTGCTCGGCTTCTTCTCGCGCGGGCGCTGGTAAGCACCTAGGACCACCGAAAGCATGAAATAGGCCGCCCGGCACTTGCCGGGCGGCCCTTGTTGTGGCGATCATGGCTGGGTGGATCCCGCCGCCTTCCTCACCCAGTTCGAGGAACGAAACCGCTCCGCCGTGCCCCGCGTCGGCGGCATGGCCCGTGCCAACGGCGTCGTGATCGTCAGCGAGCATTACTGGGCCTTCGCGGGAATCGACGGAAGCCTGCGTGAGGGGCGGATGCCGATGGCCCCGCGCGCGCTACGTGCCATGCCACTCGCACGCGGCCTCGTGCGCCTGTCCGGATCCCTGTCGCCGCTCTTCAAGCGTGAGGGCGTCGCGCGCGGGCGCGAACGACTCTTTCTGATCGTTGCGATCCTCCTTCCACTCGCCCTCGCCTTCGCACCGAACTGGCTCGGGCTCACCGCAGGATTCGTGACCACGTTCGCACTGCTCGGCTGGCTGTTGCGGGGCCGCACGTTGTACCTGCACGGTGCAGAGCACCGGGCGATCGCCGCGCTCGAGGAACGGCGTCTTCGGGAGACCTGGCGGGGCACGGCGCTGCCGACCCGCTTTTCACTGCGCTGCGGTACGAACTTCGCCGCGCTGCTCATGCCCGTGGCGATCGTCGGCGGCCGCTTCTGGCCGTTGCCCGCAACCGCGGTGACCCCGCTTGTCGTGTCGGTGCTAGCGCTGGCGCTCACGATGGAGCTCTGGCAGCTCGTGCAGAGCCTGCCGCGCGTCGCGCGCATCGTCCTTTTGCCGGGGTTGGGACTGCAGCGCCTCACCACGCGCGAGCCGAGACTCGACGAGACTCGCATCGCCCTGACCGCGCTCGCTGCGGTTCTTCGGCGAGAGCTCGCGCGCGGGTAGCCTGCGGGGCGTGGACGCCCCCCGCGAAAACAGCATCGAGGCGCACGCGCTCGTCCGCGAGTTCAAGAAGGGGCCGCGCGCCGTCGACGGAATCGATCTTCGCGTCGACCCGGGTGAGATCTACGGCTTCCTCGGCCCGAACGGCGCGGGAAAGTCCACCACCGTCCACATGCTCACGACGTTGCTGCCGCCGACGGCCGGCACTGCCACCGTCGCGGGGTACGACGTGGTCAAGGACGGGCCGAAGGTGCGGAAGGCGATCGGTGCGGCGCTGCAGGAGGCCGCTCTCGACCCGTTCCTGACGGGGCGGGAGCACCTGCGGCTGCAGACCACGATGCACGGGATCACCGGCGAGGAGCGACGTGAGCGGACCAACGAGCTGCTCACTCGGGTGGGGCTGACCGAAGCGGCCGACCGCAAGGTCAAGGGCTACTCCGGCGGGATGAAGCGTCGTCTCGACCTGGCGCTCGCACTCGTGCACCGGCCGCGCATCCTCTTTCTCGACGAGCCGACGACCGGGCTCGACGTCCAGAGCCGCACGGCACTCTGGGTCGAGGTGGGTCGCCTCGCGAAGGAGGAGGGTGTCACCGTGTTCCTGACGACGCAGTACCTCGAAGAGGCTGATGTCCTCGCGGACCGTGTCGGCATCATCGACCACGGCCGGATCGTCGCCGAGGGAACTCCCGAGAAGCTGAAGGCGGACATCGCCTGCTCGACGGTCGAGGCTGTGCCGGTCAATCCCGACCAGCGCGGCACGTTGGTGTCGGTGCTCGAGCGGTTCGGGGAGCAGACGACCGGCTACGGGCCCGGCAGCATTGCGGTCCAGCTCACATCGTCGGACGGGAATCTCGCGGAGATCGTTCGCGCGCTCGACGCCGAGGGCGTCATCCTTTCCCAGTTGCAGATCCACGAGCCGACACTCGACGACGTCTTCCTCGCGAAGACCGGACGCCATCTCGAGGGTGCGGGAGACGAGGACGAGCAGGACTCCGAGCAGAAGCTCGAGCCCGCCCGCGTTTGAGCACCACTGCTCTCGTCCAGACTGCGGCGCTCGGCACGCGCGCGGTCGTTCGCACGGCTCGGCAGCCCGCGAATGTCGTCTTCCCGCTGATCTTTCCGATGCTGCTGTTCGCCGTGAACGCCGGCGGGCTGAGGGCGGAGACCCAGCTGCCAGGCTTTCCCACCAACTCGTTCGTCGCCTTCGCGCTCGCCGTGCCCTTCGTCCAGGGCGCGTTGCTCGCCACGATCAATGCCAACGTCGAGTTCGCGCGCGACATCCAGACGGGTTTCCTGAACAGGCTGGCGCTGACACCGGTGCGGGGAATCGTGCTCCTCGTCGGACAACTCGGTGGGCTGCTGACGATCGCGCTCGTGCAGGGGGTCTTCTACCTCGCCGTCGGTCTCGCGTTCGGCGTGCGTCTGCAGAGCGGGGTCGGCGGCGCAGCGATGTTGCTGCTGTTGGAGGCGTGCATCGCGCTCGCGTTCGCGTCCCTGGGCAGTTGGGCAGCGCTACGGACGGGGTCGACGGAGGCAGTGCAGGGCCTCTTCCCCGTCTTCTTCGTCTTTCTGTTCCTTTCGTCGATGAACATCCCCCGCAACTTGATGGAGGCGAACTGGTTTCGTTGGGTGGCGACGGTGAACCCGGTCTCGTACCTGATCGAGGCGGTCCGGGCACTCGTGATCACGGGGTGGGACTGGCAGACGATCGGTCTCGGCTTCGCCGTCTCCGCCGGACTGAGCATCGTCGGCTTCGCGCTTGCGACGCACGCGCTCTGGAACCGTCTGGAGCGGACGTGACCGAAGCGCTCTTCGTCGCACGAGGCGTGTCGTGGCGCGTGCTCCACACCTTCTTCACGAACAAGGCGTTCCTGCTGCCTTCGTTGATGTTTCCGCTGTTCTTCTTCACCGCGTTCGTCGGTGGTCTGTCGCGTATCCGCCAGGTGCCGGGATTCGATTTTCCGACCGGTTACACCGCATTCCAGTTCGTGTTCGTCCTGCTGCAGTCCGCCGCGTTCGCCGGTGTGTTCACAGGGTTCGGAATCGCGCGGGACTTCGACAGCGGCTTCATGCGGCGGCTGATGCTCGCGGCTCCGAACCGAAGCGGGATCCTGCTGGGGTACGCGTTCTCGGCACTCGTGCGCTGGGCGACCGTCGCCGTCGTCGTGACGATCGTGGCACTGCTTGCACAGATGAATGTCGGCGGCAATGGGATCGACCTGTTCGGCCTCTACGCGCTCGCGCTGCTCCTCAATCTCGCCGGGACGCTCTGGGCCACCGGCGTCGCAATGCGCCTGCGGTCCCAGCAGGCTGCCCCAGTCATGCAGATGCCCGTCTTCCTCCTCCTGTTCTTCGCGCCGGTGTACGTCCCGCTGAATCTGCTTCAGGGTTGGATTCACGGTGTCGCCTCCGTCAACCCGATCACGGCCCTGCTCGAGGCCGGCCGCGGCTTCATGTCCGGCTCGCCCGTGCTCACGTTGGCGGCCTTTGCCATCGGGGCCGGTCTGATTCTCGGATTCGCTGCCTGGGCCGTACGTGGCCTGAGGCGCGCCGAAGCGGCGGGCTGAGTGCGACTCGCCTGGTCTGCGTCTGCTTGAACGCATAATGTCCTGCTAATGGAGCCCGAAGCCTGGCCCACTCCACAGACGCCGCCGCGCGAGCCGTTGCCGCGCGTCGAGGATCTGCCCGTCGCCGAGCAAGGCTACGAGCAGGAGAGCGTCAAGGCCGCATTCGATTCGTTCTACCGTCACGCCGCTCAGGTCGACGCGGCTCTGCGGACACTCGAGGCGGTGGACTCGTTCCACCGGCAGGCCGCTTCCTTGCGCTCCGACCTGCGTGCCCTGCGCACCGCGGGGTGGACGCAGCAATCGTGGACGCAACCTCCGTCCTACGGGTACGGGATGCGTGCGCCGCGTGAGGGAGTTCCGCCCTCGCTGTGGCGGATCGGCGGCGAGGTTGCGTTCCTGGTCGCAGTCGCCGTGGCGTTGGGCGTGGCGAAGCTTTCCTGGTGGGTGATTCTCGTCGCCATGGCCGGCGCGTTCGCGATCGTCTGCGTGATCGAGTGGCTTGCGGGACGCGACCAGCCGTCGTTCGCGCAGTCCGGGGCCCCGGTCGCCGCACACCCGGTTGTGGAGGCCCAGCGAACGGAGGACACGGACGAGCATGACTCTCTCGGTTGGACGGCCTTCGAGGAGGCGCAGGAGCCGTCGGACGCGATGACGATCATCGGGGCCCCCTTGAAGGAAGAGAAAGCGGTCGACGAGGCCGAGCCCGATCCGGACTCCGAGCCCGACTCGGACGAACCGGACTTACCGCCCGCGGCAAAGGCGGACACAGAAGCGGAGAGCGGACCACCCTCGTCACGCGGCTGGTGGCGACGGGGCCAGAACGATGATGAATCCGGCGTAGAGCAGGAGCCGCCGCGGCACGTTCGCGTGCTGCCGGCCGCTGAGGGGAGGCACCTGGACCCGTGGGAGGAGGGTTTCGACGACTCGGTGACCGACGAGGAGAGCGAAGAGCCCGCCGCGATCGAGGACCACGGTCGGCGTCGCTTCAGGCGCCGCTAAAAGCCTCTTTCGTCCCGCGGCCTTCTTGCCGATAGGACTCCAATGCGGAAGCGTCCCATCGGCCAGATCCTGGTCGAGAAGAACGAGATCTCTGAGGCCGAGCTCGCAGCTGCGCTCGCCGAGCAGGAGCGGACCGGGCTGCGGCTCGGCCAGATCCTGATCGAGACCGGGCGGATCTCCTGGCTCGCGCTCGCACGCGCCATCGCGGAGCAGGTGCTCGACATCCAGGACGTCGAGCCGGCAGCGGCTCCGACCCCTCCGCCGCCAGCTCCCCCGGCTGCGACCCCGCCTCCGGTCCCCCTTCCTGTCTTCGTTCCGGCTTTTGCAGCGGCGCCTACACCGGTCACGCCCGCTCCTCAGCCCTTCGTCGTTCCCGTGGCACCGGCAGCCCCCGCCTCCGTGGCGCCGGTTCCCGCGCCCGTAGTGCCGGCCCCTGTTCCCGTCGCGCCGGCTCCCGCGCCCGTCGCGCCGGAGCTGATTCACGATCCTGAGATCAGGTTGCACAGCGTCGAGGCGCTCCTGAAGGAACGCCAGCGCGCGTTCATCGAGCTCGTCACCACCACGGAGACGCTTCGCATGAAGGTCGCGCACCTCGAAGAGATCATCGAAGAGCGCGACCGCGAGTTGACGAAGCTGCGCGTCTCCCGCGCCAGCTGATCCTTCCTAAGGCCGCGGCGCAACCGCTGCGGAAGTCCCGAGCACCTTCCCGTTGCGGCCGATCGCCTTCACCGCATAGAAGGCTGCCGACCTGTCGAGGCGGATGGGGGTCTCGAAGCCGTTCTTCGCGACGGTCTGCACCGGCAGGAGCCGGCCGACGGCGGGACCTGCGAGCACCCGCCACCGCCTGACCTCGGTGGCGCCGTTCCAACTCGAGTAGGCGGTGTCGCCGGCCACGACGACGACGGGCCGATCTCGCGGCTGCCCATGCCACGGAAACCGGTACGCACGGTACGTGTCGGCGTCCTTGCCCGGAGGCTTGCCCTGGCCGAAGTACACGTCGAAGAGGAGAGCGCCGCTGCGCGAGAACTCGCTCACGTACGGCTGCGCGCCCCAGCCGACGAAGATGTCGCCGTTCGGAAGGAGTTGCGCGTTGCCCTCGAAGGGCGCCAGTAGCCGTTTCGGATGGTGATAGCTGCGAACGAGTGTCACCGTCTTCGTGGTCGCATCCGCTCGCAGGACGAGCGCACGCGAGAACTTCTCGACCGGCGTAGTCGCACCGTTGTCGAACAGCGTGATCGTTCCGTTCGCCTGCCGTCGTGCGTCGTGCTGCCAGGCGAATCGCGTCCCGGGCCCCAGCTTGAAGTTGCTCTTCTTGCCCCCGAGTCGCCAGACGACCTTCTTCGTCTTGTAGTCGATCTCGTAGACGGCATGCGTGTTGCGTGCGGACACGAGCAGGTTGCCGTTCGGTTCGACGTCGATGGAGTTGATGTGGAAGTAGTCGTAGGGAGCTGACTTCGGGCCGGCTTTTGGCGGAAGCGCATAGGACTCCCCGAGCGCTACCTGCGGATAGCTGTGCCATTCGAAGAGAACGCGCCGCGTGGCAATGTCGACCTCCTGCACGATCCCTTCCCAGATGCTGCCCTCCTTCGGCCCGCCGACGGAGGAGAGATCGACCGGTCGCCGGTGGTACACGGTGAAGAGTGCCGTGTTCTTCTTCGTGATCAGGAACTCGTGCACGTCGCCGACGAGGCCGTTCCCGGGCCGAACCTCCGCCACGGGACGGTACGACGTGTCGTAGATCACGTACCAGCCGTCACCGACTCCGGCGTTCGAGACGTGTCCCCGCCACCAGGTGAGCACCGGCTTGCCGCGGTAGTGCTGGACTCGGAAGTCCGTGACCCCACGAGTGTTCAGCGGCTTGAACCAGACCACCTCCCCGCGGTTGTCCATGATCAGCGGTCCGGCTTGCGCGACGACGAGCTTCGGCGCGATGAAGACGTAGCCCGGCGCGGTCTCGTGGGCGGCGGTCAGGATCCGGACGAGCGGTGGCTTCAGGTCCGGGCGCGAGTGGTACGTGCGCGACGGGGGCGCGGCCTGCGCCGTCGTCACCGCGTTCACTGCGCTCGTCTTCTTCGCGTGATTGCAGCCGGCCAGCGGCAGCGTCAGAAGGATGACGGCGAGAGCGGCCCGCTTCAGGCGTCGATTCACGTCGGCTCGCGGGCGACCGGCGCGGTCGGTGTTCGTGCGATCAGCAGCACCGGTGTGACCACGATGACCGTGGCACCGATCGCGAGTGCTCCAACGCCGATCACGTCGAGCGCATACCCGCCGAGCAGAGCGAGGCTTGCACCGAACAGCGCGCCGAGCAGGTCGTTGAAGCCGAGCAGCTTGCCGCGTTCCGCTGGACTCGTGCGATCTGCGAGCTGGGCCGTCGCCGCGACGAAGGAGAAGTTCCAGCCGAGACCGAGCCCGAGGAGCAGGACCGCCGTGGCCCAGACGCTCGTGACCCAGAGCAGCCCCGTCGTCGAGACCGCCATCACGACGAGCCCGATCTGGAGAGCGGATGTACGCCCGATGCGGTCGATCAACGCACCGATCACGAGGACGAGTGCGTACATCCCGAAGACATGTGCGCCGATGACCGGGAAGACCGAGTCCTGGCTGTGGTGGTGGTGCTCCACGACGACATAACCGGAGAGGTTCATCACCGAGACCATCACTCCGAAGCTTGCGAGCGCGGCGAGCATCGCCGGTCGGACGCCGGGCCTGCGCACGAGCTCGCGGAGAGGTGCGGCAGGCTCCGTCGGCGTGTCGTCCCGGCTCCCGATCAACTCGGCGATTCGCTTTGGATCAGGCCGGACGAATTGGACGAGCGTCAGCGCGACCAAGGCCAGGCCGCCGGCCGCGAGCCAGGGCACCGTCAGTGCGTCGGCCTTCACCTCCTTGCCGGCGAAGAGCGGACCGAAGACGGTCGGCCCGAGGATGGCGCCGAAGACCGATCCGAACAGGACATAGGAGATTCCGCGCGCGCGCCGCTCGGGCGGATACATGTCTCCCGCGGCCGCGCGGATGAGCAGCGAGATGCCGCTCGAGGCGCCGACGAGCGCGAAGCCGACGATCACCGCGAGAGTCGATCCGGTGCGTGTCGCCAGAGCTGTGAGCGCGCACCCGCACGCACCGATGGCGAATCCGGCCGTCATCACGGGTGTGCGGCCGACCCGGTCCATCAGCCGTCCGGCCGGCACTGCCGTCAGTCCCGACGACGTGAGGAAGATCGCCGGGCCGAGGCCGAGCAATCCCCTCACTCCGGTCACGAGCACGAACGTGAGCGACGAGACGGCCGCCGTCAACTGGAGGACGGCGGAGTTGACGGCCATCGTGGCCGAGAGGATCACCGTATTACGCCGAATCGGCAGGCCCGGCGCGGATCCGCTCGCCACGGCGTCATTCAATCAGGCACGGCTCCTGGTGCGATTGCTTCAATGGTGGCCGTGCCGGACCTGCGCCCGAGCGTCGCCGCCGGATGTTTGGCAGTTGCGCTGTGCGCGGCGGCCGCAGCTTCGTCACCTGCGACTGCCGGTGCCTGCAACGGATTCGGCGTCACACCAGGACAGATCGGCGGGACGCACTTCAAGTCATCGCCTCTGCGCCACTCGGTTGTCGTGGCGGGAACGCGGGGCACGCGCATCACGCTCAGCGGCTACGTGCTGACGAGCGCGTGTCGTGCGATCCGCGGCGCGCGCGTCGATTTCTGGCAGGCGGACGCAAACGGAGCGTACGACGACACCGGCGTCCGTTTGCGGAGCCACCAGTTCACGGATGCCCGCGGGCACTACTGGCTTCAGACGATCCTGCCGGGGCCGTACGCAAATCGTACGCGCCACTTCCACGTGACGGTGCAGGCGCGTGGCGAGCGCCCGGTCACGACGATGCTCTATGTTCCCGGCGTCGCGTTGAACGCGCACGACCCGTTCTTCGATCGGCGACTCCTCGTACGGCTTCGAATCGCGCAGCACACGTTCCAGGCGCGATTCGACTTCGTCCTGCGCCGATGAGACGCACGGCGTCGCTTGCCGCGCTGGTCCTCGTGCTTGCAGGCTGCGGCTCGTCCGGCCCGGCCCAACTGACAGTCGGAGCCGCGCGAACGTTCGGGCTCGCCGGCTTCACTCCGACCAGGTTCAGCGCAGGGAAGCCGACCCGCCTCTCGTTCACGATCGACCAGCCCTCCGGCAAGCCGCTCACCAGCTACAGGACGGGACCGGGGCCGCACACCGGAGTCCACCTCATCATCGTCCGCAGCGATCTGGGAGCTCTGATTCACGACCACCCACCGGTCGGCGCCGACGGGCGGATCAGCGAGACCATCACGCTCCCGACGCCGGGGAGGTATCGCGTCGTCGTCGACGCGTATCCGAACCTTTCAGGGCCGCTTCGGAACTTTCAGCTGTTCAGGGTGATCACCGCGCCGGGAACCGCCCCGAAGGTAGGTCTCGGTCCCTTCCGCCGCACGGCCATTGTCTCCGGCTATCGCTTCACCATGACGAACCGGCCACGACTGAAAGCGATCAGTCCGGCGTTCCTGACACTCGACGTCACGCGACCGGACGGCACTCCGGCGACGTTCACGCCATGGTTCGGAGCGCTCGCACACGCGATCTTCTTCCGTGCAGGGTCGTTCGAGTACTTCCATACACACGTCTGCTCTGCAGGAATGACCGGCTGCACAAGCATTCTGGGCTCCACGCGCATCACGGGGAGATCAACGAAGCCCGGCCAGTTGCGCGTGGGCGTGCTGGTTCCCGTTCCGGGCACGTGGCGGCTCTTCCTGCAATGCAAGGTGGATGGGCGCGTGCTCACCGCTCCGTTTACCCTGGTCGTTGGATGAGAGCCTTGTTTCGGATAATCGCGGCAGCGCTCGTCGTCCTCCTGACCCGCAGCATCGCGTATGCGCTCGCGCCGGCCCCTGCGGCGCGCCTACTCGCGCAGCGGGCGGGCGGTCCGGCGCTGCCGGTGCTCACGCTCGTAGCGTTGGGAGTAGGCGGTTCGTTCGCGATCGCGATCTGCTGGCTGGCTGCGTTCGGCGTCCGCGAGCGTGAGCTCCTGGAGCGGCGCACGCTCGCCGCGCCGCCGCTTCGCTTCCGAACTGTGCGCACGCTCGCGCTTGCGCTGGCCCTCTCAGCCGCTACCTCGCTCGGGGGCGGCTTGCTCGAGGCCTACCTCCACTGGCGTGCCGGGCTGGGCTGGCACGGCATGCACTGCGTCTTCGGTCCGGTTCACCGCGATCTCGCGCCGATCGCAACCTCTCTTTCGTTCGTCGCGGCGGCACTGCTTGCCGCTGCCGAACACGTCGTCGCGTGGATGCGCCGCACGTTCGTGCTGCTGCGCACGCTGCCTCCGCGGCTCTTTGCGCTCCCTGCTCCGGCGCGGCCTGTCGGTCACGCGCCGCGAGCTTCGCGGCGCGTCGGCCACACCCGGTCACGCGCGCCACCCGCTTTCTCCTGACGTTCACCTCGAACCGAAAGGAGATTGATTCATGAATGTGTTGCGCGCAAAGACGCGCCTTGGCGTCCTGCTCATTGCAGGAGGTGGTGCGCTGGCGCTTGCCGGCTCGGCCTTCGCGCACGCAGAAGTGAGCCCTGCGGTCGTGCTATCCAAGCAGTTGCAGTTCTTCACCCTTGCGGTGCCGACGGAGAAGGAGGGCGCCACCACCACGAAGATCGAGCTCACGCCTCCGAGCGGTTTCTCGATCGATTCGTTCGAGCCGTCTGCCGGCTGGAAGCGAGAAGAGCAGACGACCGGCACCGGTCAGAACACGGTCATCCAAAAAGTCACCTGGACAGGCGGCAAGGTTCCGACCGAGGAAGATTCCGTCTTCGGGTTCCTGGCGTCGACGGACGCGGCGAAGACGTATTCCTTCAAGGTGCGTCAGACCTACTCCGACGGAACGGTGGTCGACTGGGCCGGTCCCGAGTCCTCGGACACGCCCGCGCCGTCGATCGAGGCGAAGTCATCGCTGGGCGGCGGTGGGAGCAACACGCTCGGGATCGTGGCCGTTGCGATCGCAGTGCTCGCACTCGTCGCCGCGGTCGCCGGCCTGGTGGGTCGGTCCGGGAGGCGCTCGCTGGCATGAGCCGACGCAGGCGCATCGCATTGCTGTTCGTGGTGGCCGCGGGGGCGCTTGCGCTCCCTGCGGCCGCCTGGGCGCACGCGGTGCTCCTGCACACCTCGCCGCTTCCGAGTTCGGTCGTGAACCGGCCGCCGCCCGTCGTCCTCTTGACGTATTCGGAGGCGGTCGAGCCGCGGTTCGCGATCGTCTCGGTCACGAACGCGGCGGGTAAGCAACAGATCGCCGGGCCGCCGCGGCGATCTGCAACGGATCCCAAGACACTCGTCGTGTCGCTGCACCACCTGGCGCAGGGCTGGTACCTCGTTTTCTGGCGCGCCATCTCGGTCGACGGCCATCCGGTGCGTGGCGCCTTCACGTTTGCGGTCGGTCCCAATCCCGGACCAGCACCGCAATTCCCGGTGCCGTCGATCTCCGAAACCGCTGCAACGCCGAGTCTTGTCACGGCGCGCGCGATCGTCTTTCTCTCCGTCATGGCGGCGATCGGGCTCTTCATCCTCCGGATCGCGACCGCGCGTCCGGTTGTCCGGCGCGTCTCGGAGACACGACTCCGCGCCGTGTCGATCGCGTTTGGGATTGCCGCCGCGATTGCTTTGATCGCGACTCCCGTCTACGTCGTGATGGCGACAGCGCAGTTCGCGCTCCGCTCCAGCTTCGACCTTGGGAACGTCCTGCCGCTCGTGCGCGCTTCGGCGTTCGGTCGCGGGTATCTCGATCTCGAGCTCACCTTTGCGCTCTTCGTGCTCGCGGCCGCGCTCGCTCTCTGGGTCGACCGCCCCGACCGCGAGCAACGATCCATCGCCGAACTGCTGGCCGGCGCAGGTGCGCTGCTCGCGGCCGCCGCGACGCTGTTCGTCCCAGGACTGTCGGGGCACGCGGCACAGACCCCTCCGAGGGGCCTCTCGGTGGCGCTCGACTGGCTTCACCTGGCCGCGGGCTCCGTCTGGATCGGTGGCCTCGTCGGCTTGCTCGTCCTGTGGCGGAGCCTTCCCGCCGCGCGTCGGGTCCCCGGGCTCGCGGTCTGCGTCCCCAGGTTCTCGAACACGGCCTTCGTCTCGGTGCTCGCGCTGATCGGGTCCGGTGTCGGCGCGTCGATCATCCATCTGCCGACGCTCTCGTCGCTCTGGCAGACCTCATACGGTCAGGCGTTGCTCGTCAAGATCGGGCTGCTCAGCGCTGCCTTGATGCTCGCCTCGGTGAACCTGCTGCGGACGAAGCCGCGGCTGGCCTCCTATGGCGAGCGTCCAGACATCGGCCCCGGTGCGGCGGTGCTGCTGCGCCGCCTCGTGTCGGGAGAGACCCTGCTGGTCGCCGCCGCGGTCGTTGCGGCCGCCGTTCTCTCCAGTCTGGCGCCCCCAGCGAAGGCGCTTGCTGCGGCGAGTAAAGCAATTGCCCGGGTCGGTCCCGGCCCCGTGACCGAGGCCGTGAACGAGAACGGCTACCGGCTCGAGATCCGCGTTGCCCCGAATCGGGCCGCGGCTCCCAACACGTTCGCCATCAGAATCACGAAGGATGGTGTCCCTGTGCGCCACGCGACCGTGATCGTCGGGTTTGCGATGCTTGACATGGAGATGGGCACGCAGACCCACCTTCTGCCCGAAAAGGGCCCGGGGCTCTACCAGCTCTCCACTCCGGCGCTCGTGATGGTGGGACACTGGGGCCTGTCGTTCGAGGTCACGCCCCCGGGGAAGCAACCATTCACCGCTGTCTTCGTCGACCGCGCAGCCGGATGAAAAGCGTTCCTCTGTTGCTCCTGGCTTCTCTGCTGGCGCTCGCCGCCGGCATGGGAGCGTGCGTGGTCGTCATCCTGCTGGCGCTCGGCACCGTTGGGTAGGCGCCTCGTCGCTCTGGTCGCTGTGACGGTTTGCCTCAGCGCGCCTTCGCTCGCCAGGGCGAACGGCGATCCGGCGAGCGACTACCTCCTGACCCAGAACTCTTTCCTGCCGTTCACGACGAAGATCGACCAGACGAGCGTCAAGCGCCTGAACGCTCTGCTGGCCGTAGCGAAGGCGCAAAAGTTCCCGATCAGGGTGGCGGTGATCCTGAGCCCGTCCGACCTCGGCACGGCGTTCTCGCTCTTCGGCCAGCCGGAGAAGTACGTGCGGTTCCTCGGCCTCGAGCTCTCGTTCGTGTATCGCGGCCGCTTGCTCGTCGTGATGCCGAGCGGCTACGGCTTTGCCCTCAACGGCTATCCCGATCCGAAGGCGAGCGCCGTGCTGACGAAGCTTTCTCCTCCGGGACGCGATGCCACGAAGGAGGTCGATGCGGCGATCGTCGCGGTGCAAAAGCTCGCAGCAGCGGATGGCCGGCACTTGGCAGTGCCGAAGGTCAGCGGTGGCTCCAGCAGCCGGGATCGACTCACGATCGCGGCGGCGGCGACCGCCGGGATCGCGCTGATCGCCGCAATCGTGCTCTATCGCCGCCGTGACAGGCCGGGCGGCGACTAGACCGCCTCCTGGTTCGTCCGTACCCTTTAACGATGACGATCTGTCCGAGTTGCGGCCAGGAGAACCCGCCGATCGCGAAGTTCTGCCTGGCCTGTGCGCAGCCTCTTGGCGAGCCGTCGCCGGGACTCGATGAGGAGCGCAAGGTCGTCACCGTGTTGTTCGCGGACCTGGTCGGCTTCACCGCCCGGGCAGAACAGCTCGACCCCGAGGACGTTCGGGCGATCCTGACGCCGTACTTCGCGCGGATCCGCTCAGAGCTCGAGTCGTTCGGCGGGACCGTCGAAAAGTTCATCGGCGATGCAGTGATGGCGGTCTTCGGGGCCCCTGTAGCCCACGGGGACGATCCGGAACGCGCCGTCAGAGCTGCCCTCGCGATGTGCGCCGCAGTCGACGAGTTGAATCGCAACGATCCGGAGCTCGAACTGAAGATCCGCATCGCCGTCAACACCGGTGAAGCGCTCGTGACGCTCGGCGCCAGCGCTGCGCAGGGAGAAGGCGTCGTTGCGGGAGATGTCGTCAACACGGCCTCGCGTCTGCAGGAAGCCGCTCCGGTCAACGGGATCCTTGTCGGCGAAGAGACATATCGAGCGACTCGCTCGGTCATTCGCTACCAGGATGCCGAGCCGGTTGTCGCCAAAGGGAAGCAGGAGCCCGTGCGGGTGTGGCGCGCTCTTGCAGCTTCCGCTGGTCCGGGAGAGCGAGCGGCCGGTCGCGTCCCGATGTTGGGACGGGTGTCGGAGCTAGCCGCGCTACAGCGCATCTGGGACAACGTCCTCGCGGAACGCCGGCCCCAACTCGTCACGCTGTTCGGTCCCGCGGGCATCGGCAAGACGCGGCTGGCAAGCGAGTTCGCGGAACTCGCAGCAGGCGGGGGTGCGCGCGTGATCAAAGGAAGGTCTCTCCCGTACGGAGAGGTGATCCCCTACGGAGCGTTCGCCGCGCAGGTGAAGCAGGTGGCGAAGATCTTCGACACGGACGAGGCCGGGGCTGCCTGCAAGAAGCTCGACGGAGCGGTGGAAGAGCTGCTCGACGACGAGGCGCAAGAGACCAGCGCGCACATCGCGATGCTGATCGGCATCGGGAGGGGAGGCGACGTCGCCAATCGTCAAACGCTCTTCTTCTCTGCCCGTCGACTGGTCGAGGCGCTGGCAACCGAACGACCCACGGTGCTCGTCTTCGAGGACATTCACTGGGCAGATGCCGGCATGCTCGATCTCCTCGACGTGCTGGCGTCGCGCGTCCGTGATGTTCCGCTCCTCTTGCTCACGCTCGCCCGTCCGGACCTGCTCGAGCGCCGCCCCGCCTGGGGAGGCGGGCTACCTGGGTTCACCGCCCTGCCTGTCGAGCCTCTCGGCGAAGAGCATGCGAAGGAGCTGGCCGCCCAGGTCTTGCTCCAGATGCACAAAGGCAGGCCCGAATCCGCCGAGATCGGCCTCATCGGTGAAGGCAATCCTCTCTTCATCGAGGAGCTCGCGGCTTCGCTTGCCGAGGACGCGACGGCGTCGACCTCAGAGCTGCCGACGACGATCCGCGGCATCGTGTCGGCACGTCTCGACGCGCTCCCGCCGGGTGAGCGCGCGGTGCTGCTCGATGCAGCGGTTGTCGGGAAGGTTTTCTGGACGGGGGCGCTGGAGCGGATGTCCTCGGGAGAGCTGGACCTCGCCGAGTTACTCGACTCGCTCGAAGGGCGAGACCTGATTCGGCGTGAGTCGGTCTCCAGACTTCGTGGAGACCAGCAGTTCAGCTTCAAGCACGACCTGATTCGTGACGCCGCGTATGCGACGCTCCCGCGACCGCAGCGGCGCAAGCGACACGAGCAAGTCGCGACGTTTCTGGAAGAGACGACGCCGGAGATCCCGGCGGCTTCGTCGGCTCTGGCACAGCACTGGCGTGAAGCCGGTGAGAGTCGCCGGGCGGGCGAGTATTTCGTCGTCGCCGGCGATCAGGCGGGGCGCGGCTGGGCGAAGGAGGAGGCGGTCAGCTTCTATCAGCAGGCGCTGGATCTCATCGGTGACGGGGATCCCGAGCTACGCCGCAAGGTCACTCAGCGTCAGGCCGTCGCCGTGATGATGGTCGCCCACGTCGCCGATGCAGACCTGCTGGGGCGCAAAAGCCGCCAGCTGGCGGAGGAGCACTAGTCCAGCGGAAAGTCGTCCGGTGTGACGTCGCCCGCGACCTCGTAGACCCCTTCGACATCATGGAGGCCGAGCTCGTTCGCGTGGGCACGGACGATCTCCTCGGTCGGCGCTTCGTAGATGCAGTAGGTCTTCACGGTGCCGGCGCTGTCGACGACCACGTGGCTATGGAGCCAGGTGATCTCGGGATAGCTGTCGATCGCGATCCTCTTCGAACGTCGGCTGACCTCGGGCATGTCGGCTTCGCCGACGTGGAACTTCCGTTCGATCAGGAACTTCGTCATGGACAAAGGCTATGCCTTTCAGGCCGCTTTTGTCTACCGAGATGCGCGCTCTCCTCTCAGGAGAAACTTAAGTTCTCCTGCTCTCGTATATGACTCTGGCTAACTGAAGGAGGAAGAGGACGTGACTGAGCAGCGCACCGACCTGCCCGTGCCCTCGCCGGCCGAGGCCCGGGACCGGCTCGAGCAGGCGCTCTTCGAGATCCGGCGCGTGATCGCGGGTCAGGACGACATGCTCGAGCGGGTGCTCGTCTGCCTGCTCGCCCAGGGCCACCTCCTGATCGAGGGCGTGCCCGGGCTCGCGAAGACCCTGACGATCAAAACGACCGCCGGAGTCCTCGGCGGGTCGTTCGCCCGGGTCCAGTTCACGCCCGACCTCGTCCCCTCCGATCTGGTCGGCACCCGCATCTACCGTCCCGGCGAAGGCGCCTTCGAGACCGAGCTCGGCCCGGTCTTCTGCAACTTCCTGCTCGCAGACGAGATCAACCGTGCCCCGGCAAAGGTGCAGTCGGCGCTGCTCGAGGTGATGCAGGAGCGCCAGGTCACGATCGGGCACACGAGCTATCCCGTCCCCGACCCCTTCCTCGTGATGGCGACGCAGAACCCGATCGAGTCCGAGGGGACATACCCCCTGCCAGAGGCGCAAATCGATCGCTTCATGCTGAAGGTGCTCATCGACTACCCGGAGCACGACGAGGAGCTCACGATCGTGCAGCGCCAGCTCGTCGCAGCACCGGAGCTGCGGCAGGCGCTGTCCCTCGAGGATCTCCAATCACTGCAGCAGGCGGTGTTCGACGTCTACGTCGACCCGGCGCTCGTCAGCTACGCCGTCGGTATCGCGACCGTGACGCGGGACCCCGCAGCCCACGGCGTGGGCGAGCTGAAGGACTTCATCGCCTTCGGGGCGAGCCCGCGCGGACCGATCAGCCTCGTGCAGGCTTCCCGCGCTCTCGCACTCGTGCGCGGTCGGGACTACGTGCTCGCCGAGGATCTACAGGCGCTCGCGAAAGACGCGCTCCGCCATCGCCTTGTCCTCACGTATCAAGCGCTCGCCGAAGAAGTCACGCCGGACGCCATTCTCGAGAAGGTGCTCGCAGTGGTTCCCGTCCCGAAGACGGACATCGCCTCTTTCGGCGCGGCGTGACGTCGCTCGCCTGCAACTGATGCGCCATCCGCTCCACTCCGAGCCGACACCCGCGCGGCCGGGGCCGGGGCCGCTGCCGGACGCGCTGCTCCGCGCGCTCGACGTCAGCATCGGGCGCAAGATGCAGGGCCTGCTCGCGGGTGACTATCGCTCCGCGCTTCTCGGCGACGGGACCGAGCTGGCGCAGGTGCGTCCGTACGTTCCCGGGGACGACGACGTGCGCCGGATCGACTGGAACGTCACCGCGCGCACGAACGTCCCGCACGTCCGCGTGCACCTCGCAGAGCGCGTGCTCGTCACGTGGCTCGTGCTGGACACGTCCGCGTCGATGCAGTTCGGCACCGCCGACCGACGCAAGGCGGACGTGGCGGAGGGCGTGGCGATCGCGGTCGGGCATGTAGCGACGAGACGCGGCAACCGTCTCGGGTTCGTGACGTTCGGTGACGACCGGCCACGTACCCTCCCGCCCAGGCAGGGACGGTTGGGGCTCCTCGGAGTCCTGGCGGGGCTGCGGGACGAGCCGGGCGGTGAGAACGCCGGCGCGACGTCTCTCGGTGAGGCGCTCCATCGCACCGCATCGCTCGCCCGGCAACGGGCGGCGGTGATCGTCGTCAGCGACTTTCGGGGTCCGCAGGACTGGCGCGGACCGCTGCTCGAGCTCGCGGGCCGCCACGATGTCGTCGCGGTCGAGATCAGGGACCCGCGGGAGCAGGAGTTGCCGAACGCGGGCGTCCTGTGGCTCGTCGATCCCGAGACGGGGAGACAGCTTCGCGCCGATACGCGCAGCGAGCAGCTGCGCGCCCGCTTCGCTGCTGCGGCAGCAGCAGAGCGCGCGGAGCTGGCGCGTGCCCTTGCGGCTGCGGGAGCGCGTCATGTCGTGCTGACGACCTCGGGTGACTGGCTTCGTTCGTTTGCGGTCTTCTTGCGCAGAGGCGGACGGCGATGAGCTTTCAGTCGCCGCTCGCGCTGATCGGTCTCGTGGTCGTACCGGTGCTGGTGGGGCTGTACGTCGTGCGGGAGCGACGGCGGCAGAGCTACGCCAGCCGTTTCACCGCAACGGCGCTCCTGCCGAACCTCGTCGACGCAGCCCCCGGTTGGCGCCGCCATCTGCCGGTCGCTCTCTTTCTCGTCGCGCTGGCCGCGATGATCGTGGGCGTCGCCCGGCCACACGCAAGCATGAGCGTCCAGCGCGAGGAAGCGACCGTGCTGATCGCGATCGACTCGTCGCTCTCGATGAGCGCTCAGGACGTCCGGCCGTCCAGGCTGGCGGCCGCCCAGAGCGCGGCGCAGGCATTCGTCGACGGGATGCCCAAGAAGTTTCGGGTCGGCGTGATCGGATTCGCGGGCCGCGCCTACGTCGCGGTCCCTCCGACGCAAGACCGTGAGCTCGTCCACAACGCGCTGAGGGCGCTCAAACCGGGACAGGGAACAGCGCTCGGTGACGCCGTTGCGCTCGGGACACGTCTTGCGCGGGCCGAGCGAACCAGCGACGGGCGAATCCCGCCGACGGCGATGCTCGTCATCTCCGACGGGGCTCAGAAGAGCGGCCGCACCACACCCGACGTCGCAGCCGCGCAGGCGAAGTCGCTGCACATCCCCGTGTACACGGTCGTCGTGGGCACGCAGGACGGTGTCGTCAACGTCCCCGTCGCCGGCGGCTACCAGGCACAGCTGCGGGTGCCGCCGAGCCCGGACACGCTCCGAGCCGTCGCGAGCGTCACCGGCGGCCAGTTCTTCACCGCGCCGGACGCAACCCGCCTGCGGCAGATCTACCAGAAGCTCGGTTCGCGGCTCGGCCGTCGCCATGTGAAGCGTGAGGTCTCCGATCTGTTCGCGGGAGGGTCCGCCGCGTTGATGCTGCTCGGCGGAGCAGTGTCGGCGCTCTGGTTCAGGAGGGTGCCGTGAAGTGGCTCGCCTTCATCGCCGTTTGTGCGGCCGTAGGCGCGGGACTGGGCGCAGCGCCCTCCGGCGCGACCAACGAGTGCCACGGGCTCCAGATCTGCGTTCGTGTCGCGGGGCCCTGGGTCGTCGTCCCTGCAGCGCTGACGACGCCGCGAGCTCGCGTCGATTTCCAGCTCTCGTGTCCCCGCGGGTATGTGATCGGCGGGCTCGATGCAGAGCTGACGGACCGTGCGATCGACATCGCTTTCCTCGGGAAGCTCGGGAGCCCGGTCAATCCAGGCGTGACGACGGCCCGGTCGGTGTTGTTCCGGGGCACCTACACCGGAACAACGCCCAAAGGGCCGAGCTTCCGCCCCCATCTCGGCTGCTTGCCGTCCGCGGGCGGCGGCTCAGGCCCTGTGCCGCGCAGAGCTCTTGCGGCCTTCGCGCCGGGAGAGCCGACCATCACCCGCGTGCGGAATGTTCGCCTTCGGCCGGGCGTCGTCCGGGTCTTCGCCTCATGCGCGGCGGGTGAGCGCCTGATCTCGGCCTGGCACGCGGTTGCCTTCTCGACGCCGTCGCCTCCGTCCGAGGCGTTGATTCGAAGCGTCAGCGCAACACATCGCGTGCAAGGTCGGCGAGTCCAGGTGACGGCGCGTTCGACCTCGGCGGTGCAAGCCGTCCGAGCAATCGTCCAGGTCGGGGCTGTCTGCGGTGGTGGCTCGTGACGTTCGAACGTCCTCTGCTCCTCTTGACGCTCCTCGTCATCCCACTGGCCGCCGCGCTCTACGTGCTTGCGGAACGCCGGCGGATGCGTTACGCGATCAGGTTCACGAATCTGGACGTGCTGGGGAGCGTGACGGGCGGCAGGTATCGCCGCCGTTTCGTACCGCTTGCACTCTTCCTCCTCGCTTTGGCTGCGCTTTGCATCGGGATGGCCCGTCCGCGACACACGACGCTCGTCCCGCGTGACCGTGCGACGGTGATCCTCGTGATCGACGTGTCGCGCTCGATGGAGTCGAAGGACGTGAAGCCGAGTCGGATCGGAGCCGCAACCGCGGCTGTCCGCACCTTCCTCGACCGCGTGCCGGACCGTCTCCAGATCGGGCTGATCGCGTTCGCGGGCGATCCCGCTGTCGCCTCCCCTCCGACGACGGACCACGATCTCGTCCGGAAGGCCCTCGACACGATCGAATGGTTCCCGAGCTTCGGCGGCACGGCGATCGGCGACGCGCTTGCGGCCGCAGTCAAGCTCGGTCAGCAGGCGGTGACGGGGGCGAGCGGCAGCCTCGCCTCGGTGACAACCGCCGCGCCCGACACGCAGACACATGGCCTGGTCTCGATCCTGTTCCTCTCGGACGGCGCACAGACGCGGGGCCAGCTCGAGCCGCTCGCAGGCGCCGACCTCGCCAAGGCGGCTGGGATTCCGGTCTACACGGTCGCGCTCGGGACGCCGAACGGCACGCTCGACTTCGGCGGCAACGGCCCCTTCGGCGCCCGACGTGTCCCGGTTCCGCCGGATCCGGCCACCCTGAGTGCGATCGCGGCCCGCACGGGCGGTCAGTTCTACGCTGCGCAGAACGCGAAGTCGCTCCAGTCGGCGTACTCGAAGCTGGGCTCCAGTCTCGGCCGCAAGCCCGGGCAGAGCGAGATCACCTACGGGTTTCTCGCCGGAGCGGCGTTGCTGCTCGTGGCGGCCGGCATCTTGTCTGCGCTCTGGTCGCCTCGCTTGCCTTAGGCGCGGCGACTTCCGACACGTACCGGTGCCAGGCACGGGTACGCAACGATCACCTAAGAGTGACGAGAGACACGAATGCGCTGCAACTCGCGAGGGCGTACCGGTGCCAGGCACGGGAACGCAACCGTGACGAGTTCGTCACGCGACCTGCGTGTTAGCGGCCGGCGCTGCGGCGGATGCGTGCGCGGCGAGGCGCGGCATCATCCGGAAAGACGACGTCTTGCGCCCTAGCCGCATCGCCGTCACCCAGGATCTGAAACGTGACCGCCATCCCGGCGACTCGTCCTTCGGGCGGCCCGTTCCTGAAATCGGATCCCTCGACACGCAGGCGATCTCCTGCCGCCGTCTCGATGAAGCCGTGGCCCTTCTCAGTGTTGAACCACAGCATGTCGCCGTTGCCTCTGCCACCTTCGACACGCTGCGCCGATCGAGCGTCTGCCGTCATGAAATCCAACCTCCTCAAAGGGGCGCGCGCAGATGCTCGCTCCAGTCGAGACACAGGATAGCGCCGAAATCGACAGTGGCGGCGGTCCATGCCGCTACCCTCGTCGAATGCCGCTCCGCGAGGATATTCGGGACATTGCGATCGTCGCTCACGTCGATCACGGAAAAACGACACTCGTGGACGCGATGTTGTGGCAGTCCGGTTCCTTCCGTGCGAATCAGGACGTGGCCGAGCGCGTGATGGACTCGATGGACCTCGAGCGCGAGAAGGGGATCACGATCCTCGCCAAGAACACGGCGGTGCGGCGCGGCGGCGTCAAGATCAACATCGTCGACACGCCCGGACACGCCGACTTCGGCGGCGAGGTCGAGCGCGCGCTGACGATGGTCGACGGAGTCCTCCTACTCGTCGACGCGAGCGAGGGGCCACTCCCGCAAACGAGGTTCGTCCTGCGCAAGGCACTCGAGTCGCGGCTGCCGGTGATTCTCGTCGTCAACAAGGTCGACCGGCCGGACGCACGTATCGAGGACGTCGTGAACGAGGTGTACGAGCTGTTCCTGGATCTCGACGCGGACGAGAGCCAGATCGAGTTTCCGATCGTCTACGCCAATGCGCGGACGGGCCGCGCCGGGCTCGACCCCGACGACCTCGCCGACGATCTCGATCCGCTCTTCGACATGCTGCTCGAACGAATTCCCGCGCCCTCCTACGAGGAGGGGCACCCGCTGCAGGCGCACGTCACGAATCTCGACGCCTCTCCCTATCTCGGACGACTCGCTCTCTGTCGCATCCGCGAAGGGACGATTCGCAAGGGCCAGCAGATCGCCTGGTGCCGCGCAGACGGAGAGATCACACGCGTCAAGGTGACCGAGCTCTATGTCACGGAGGCCCTCGACCGCGTCGAGGCCGACGAGGCAGGGCCGGGCGAGCTGATCGCGGTTGCCGGCATCCCGGAGGTCACGATCGGCGAGACGCTTGCCGATCCGGACGATCCGCGTCCGCTGCCCGTCATCGGAGTCGACGAGCCGAGCCTCGCCATGACGATCGGCGTCAACACGTCGCCGCTCGCGGGACAGGACGGCACGCGTCTCACGGCGAGCATGGTCCTCGCGCGACTCGAGCAAGAGCTCGTCGGGAACGTCTCCCTCCGCGTGCTCCCGACCGAGCGGCCGGATGCCTGGGAGGTCCAGGGCCGGGGCGAGCTTCAGCTCGCGATCCTCGTCGAGCTCATGCGCCGCGAAGGCTTCGAGCTCACGGTCGGCAAGCCCCAGGTCGTCACGCGAGAGGTGGACGGAAAGCTGCACGAGCCGATGGAACGGCTTGCGATCGACGCGCCGGAGGACTATGTGGGCGTGATCACACAGCTGCTTGCATTGAGAAGGGGACGGCTCGAGCAGATGGTCAATCACGGCACGGGCTGGGTGCGGATGGAGTACGTCGTCCCGGCACGAGGCTTGATCGGATTTCGCACGGAGTTTCTGACCGAGACACGCGGCACCGGCATCCTTCACCACGTGTTCCATGCGTACGAGCCCTGGCACGGCGAGCTGCGCATGCGGCCCACGGGCAGTCTGGTCGCCGATCGCCGTGGCCCCGCGACTGCGTTTGCGTTGCTCAACCTGCAGGAGCGCGGACAGCTGTTCATCGCACCGGGCACCGAGGTCTACGAGGGCATGGTGGTGGGAGAGAACGCGCGCGCCGAGGATCTGGACGTCAACGCGACGAAGGAGAAGAAGCTCACCAACATGCGCTCGTCCACCGCGGACGAGCTCGTCAGGCTGATTCCGCCGAGGCTGCTCTCGCTGGAGCAGTCTCTCGAGTTTCTCGGCGACGACGAGTGCGTCGAGGTCACACCCGGCAACGTGCGCCTGCGGAAGGTGGAGCTGTCAGGCCAGAAGCGCCAGACGGCCACCTCCCGCAAAGCGCGCGGGCTCGCGAAGGTCTAGTCGCGCTCTAGCGGGTTACCACTTCGAGCGCCGGCCGCGGCGGCTCGTGTACATGAGCTTCGCCCGCGCCGACTGCAGGCCGGCTTCTTCGAACTGTGCGTGATGGCCGAGGCGGCGGGCGACGTGGCTCGTTTCGGCCTGCTGCTCGGGCAGCACGTACGTGATCGCCTTGCCGCTTCGTCCAGCGCGGCCGGTGCGGCCGGTGCGGTGAACGTAGTCCTTGTCCTCTCCCGGCGGATCGAAGTTGATCACGTGCGTGATGTCGTCGAGATCCAGGCCGCGCGCGGCGACGTCGGTGGCGACGAGCGTTGTGACCTTGCCGCTCTCGAAGCGGGCGAGCGCGCGCTCGCGTGCTCCCTGGGACAGGTCGCCGTGCATCGCGACCGCACGGACGTCGTGCCGGGTGAGCTTCTGCACCAGCTTGTCCGCTCCGCGCTTCGTCCGGACGAAGACGAGCGTCAGGCCGCTCGATGACTTGATGTGGTTCACGAGCGTCTCGACCTTGGTGTCCGCCGTCACGGGTACGAAGTGATGCTCGATCTCGCCCGGCTCCTGCTCCTCGGCAAGCGCCGCCTCGAAGCGGGAGGGGCTGTTGGTGTAATTCCGGGCCAGCTCCCCGACGGGACCGTCCAGCGTCGCCGAGAAGAACATCGTCTGGCGGTTGCGCGGCAGTCTCCTGACGATCCGGTCGACCTGGGGCTGAAAGCCCATGTCGAGCATCCGGTCGGCCTCGTCGAGAACGAGGATGCGGACGTGCGAGAGATCGACGAGGCGACGCTCGGCGAGATCCTGCAAGCGTCCCGGAGTTGCGACCAGAACGTGGGCGCTCTTCGCGCGCTTCGCCTGTGCGTTGAGCGGCACGCCGCCGTAAACGGCGGCGACCTTGAGGCCCTTGGCCGGAACGAGCGACTCGAGTTCCGCGCTCACCTGTGCGGCGAGCTCGCGGGTCGGGACGAGAACGAGTGCCGACGGACGGGCGTCGGCGGGAGTGGTTCGTTCGACGATCGGCAGGGCGAACGCGAGCGTCTTCCCCGATCCGGTCGGCGATTTCGCGAGCACGTCGAGGCCTGCGAGGGCATCCGGCAGGACGAGCGCCTGGATCCGGAACGGCTCGTGGATGGAGCGAGCCGTGAGCGCGTCGACGACGGGCGGCGACACGCCAAGCTCGCGGAATGATTGCTGCATAAGTTGTTCGACTCCTCTATGGGTTCGAGACTTGCCTACCTCGAAACACCCGAAGGAGGAACGAGAAGCTCATCTCACCGGGCGACCGAATGCCACCCGTTGTCACAAGGTAGCAGCTAATTCTGACTCTCGGGCAGCTACGCTCCGGTTGTGACAAGCGATAAGTCCGATGCTCTGACCCCGGCCCAGAAGGCACAGCTCGAGGCGGAGCTCGCCGAGCTCGAGGGCCCGAAGCGCACCGAGGCCGTACAGGCGATCGCAACCGCCCGGAGCTTCGGCGACCTTTCGGAGAACTTCGAGTACCACGCGGCGAAGAACGAGCAGGGACTTCTCGAGCGGCGCATCACCATGCTGCGAGACCGGCTCGAGCGGTCCGTGATCATCGACGAGAGCGCTGTCGACGGCGACACGGTCGGGGTCGGCACGAAGGTCGAAATCGAGGACGAACAGGGCGACCGGATGCAGGTCGAGATCTCGAGCGTCGGCGGCGTCTCACCGGATTCACCCGTCGGTCGCGCCCTCATGGGTCGTAAGGTCAGCGACGAGGTCGAGATCCAGGCGCCGAGCGGCGCGTGGCGAGCGCGCATCCTTTCCATCGGTCGCTAGCCGAGCGTCACCAGAGCTTGAACTTCTGAATCCCGCTCTATATTGAGCGAGATGACTGCAACGCGTCTCTTTGCACTGCACGCGCTCGTGGCGCTGGTGCTGACGACGACACTCGTCCAGGGAGCAGCCGCAGTCGCGCCTGCGCTTCCGGGTTCGTATCCGGCCGCGGGTGAGCTCGTCGCCACGCGTGTTGCAGTGAGGACGAGTCCGGGTAGCAGTGCGAAAGTCATCCGTCTGCTGCAGCAGTTCCGGCCCGACTATCGGCTCCAGGTCGTGCTGGCCGTCGGCGAGGCGAATGCACCCGACGGGACTGCGTGGTTCAAGCTGAACCTGCCGATGCGTCCGAACGGGACGGTCGGCTGGATACCGGCCGCCAGTGCCGCGCTGACGTCGACGCATAGTCGCATCGTCGTGCACCGTGGTCTGAGGAGGATCGAGCTGTTTCGAAACGGCCAGCGGCTCCTTAGCGCCAAGGTGGCCGTCGGGGCGCCCGGCCGCGAGACTCCGCTGGGCGAGTTCTACGTGACCGCGCGTTTCGTTCCTGACGATCCGTTTCTCGGATCGTTCGCGCTCGAGACGAGCGCGTATTCGAGATTGACCGAATGGCCGGGCGGGGGAAAGGTCGGCATCCATGGCACGAGCAAGCCGTGGCTGCTCGGGCAGGCGGTGTCACACGGCTGTGTTCGCGTGTCCAATCAGACCGCGCTCGCGCTCAGGCGCCTGGCGCCGGTCGGCACGCCGATCTCGATCGTCGCGCGCTAGTCGTACTACAGGGCGCCGGCGAGAAACGTGCCCGCTCCCAGGTTCTTGATGCTGTAGCCGTGGTTCTGAAACGTGTAGTGGCTTCTGAGCCGCTGCCAACCGCCGCCGGGACGAGTGGCGACACTCACAGATCCGAAGCGGTAGCTGAATCGGTTGCAGACGAAGGATCCCGCTCCCCACGTTTCGGTCGTCGCCATTGGGCGCCAGGCGCCATGGCTTCCCGGGAGATACACCGGATCGCCAACCGGCCGGTCGTCCACGATGACGCTCCACCAGCTCCGGCGGCTACGTAGCTCGACAACCGCGACCTTGTGGATCGACCCCGCCGGGATGCCGACGGCGACCTCGTGGTACTGGGGCGCCTGGCGAGGTTGAGCGACCTCGTAGTACAGGCTGCTCGTCGAGCTGCCGGGAAACGCGCTGAAACCGACCTGAAGCCATTCGTCGCTGCCGTTCGGGCCGGCGCCCGGCCCTCCGACTCCGACCCAGCCGGCGACGTGTCCGCTCAGCACCTCCGGTGCTGCGACCGCCTGGAGCCAACTCGCGACGCCGTACGCGCGGTGGCTCGCGCCGAGACCGGCATACGCGTAGCCGCTCGAGCCGCAAGCAGCGTGAGCCAGGCCGGGAGCGGCAAGGCCGAACGAACCACCGAGAGCGAGTGCTGCTGCCAGCGCCCGGAGAAGCAACCTGGGCAAGAAAACCTCCAACTGAGCGGCGTGCGACAGAAATCCGTCGCTTGTTCAATCGGACGGCCCGGCCAGGCCAGGCGTCCCTCGTTCGAGTGATCGCGGCCATCTGCAGATCGGGACGCTCAGGACGGTGTTTTCGCCAAAGGGCTAGATCAACTAGCCCTCTCGCCAGTCCCGCGCAGCCCAAATCAGGGCTATCACCCGTTTGGGGAGATTGCGCCTTTTGGCGCGCAGGCCGTCGGTGCAATCGAAACGAGGGGGAAGCTCGAGTGACAGGCAAGAAAACAGCTGGCCACGCGCGGTCTCACGCAGCCCGCGCCAAGTGGGGTGTCGTAGTTGTCGCGCTGGTCGTCCTGACAGGGATCGGCGCCGACTCGTCGTCCGCGATGCGCTTCGTCAGTAGCTCGCCGAGGCATTTCACGGCGGCGCCTGTGATCACGGCGAAGCAGCATGAGGGTCAGAAGAGCGACCTGAGCTACACGTCCGGGAACGTCACGACATACAAGGAAGGCGACTCGATCAACTTCCGCTTCACCTTGAGCGCCAGCGATGCCGCAACCGGGCAGCTCCAGGTGCGCTTCACCGGTGACGACGGCGACTGTCTCTTCTTCACCAACTCATTCGTTCTCGGAGCGGTCGATACCACCAGCGGAGCCACGCCGACCGTCGGCGTTGCCTCCGGTCCCATTGCAGATTCGGGCGAATGGGTGGTGACGCTCGACGTCGCCTTCTCAGGCGTGGGCGAGGCCGTCGTGAACTACCAGCTCAAGCTCTCCAATGAGGCCGGGGGCTGCAACGGGTCGTCGCAGCACAGTCGCCTCAGTCCGGGCGATGGTGTCTCTCAGACCGGGCAGCAGAACGTTCCGGTTCCGGCGAACCAACTCATCCAGCTTCCGGACATCACGGTCGCGAAGCTCGTCGACCGTGCCGACGGCGCCGGCTTCGTCCCCGCGAGCGCCGGCGAATACTGCTTCACGCTCGACGGCGGGTCCTGCACGCCGATCGACTCCAGTGGACAGGTGGTCTTCGTCAACGTGACCGATGGAGCGCACACGATCACCGAAAGCAGCAACTCCTTGCACTCGGGCTACACGTTCGACTCGGGGACCGGGACGAATTGCACGTTCAACAGCAGCACGGCGACCGCGACCGTCGCGTCGGGCTCGCCCGCGACGAACGCGACGTGCACCTTCAAGAACAAGCTCACGACACCGCCCAAGGTGACCGTGACGAAGACCTGCTCACCGGGGCCGGCCGACGCCGACGATCGCTTCCAGGCACAGCTGAACGGCGTGAACGCCGGCGCTGCGCTCGCCTGCAGCGGCACGATCGACGTCAACCCGACTCCGGATCAGGCCTACTCGATCACCGAGGTGGCCGGAAACGGCACCACCAACCTCAGTGACTACACCAGCTCTTTGAGCTCGGGTTGCTCGGGAACGCTCACGTACGGCGCCACCGCAACCTGCACGATCACCAACACCCTCAAGGCGCTGCCGACCATCACCGTGATGAAGGACTGCGTCCCGAACGCCGGTGCCGACGCGAACGACCTGTTCCAGTTCACGAACAACGGCGGCAACACCGGCGACCCCGTTGCCTGCGAAGGAGCACGCACGATCACGCTCCAGCCGGGCGCGGGATTCAACTTCGACGAGACGGCGGGCAACGGCACGACCACCCTGGCCGACTACACGGAGACCCGGTCCGCAGGCTGCACGGACGCCGATGGTCTCCAGCGCGGGGAGACCGGAAGCTGCACGATCACGAACACCCTCAAGCCTGCACCTACGGTGACCGTGACGAAGAACTGTGCACCCGACGCCGGCGCCGCGGCAAGCGATCGCTTCCAGATCACGAACAACCAGGCCAACACAGGCGCTCCCCTTGCCTGTGAGGGCACTCTCGTGGTGACCCTGGACCGAGGCGCCGCTTTCGACATCAACGAAGTTGCGGGCAACCTCACGACGGATCTCGCCAACTACACAGAGACCCGATCCGCGGGCTGCGTCGACACTGATGGGCTCGATCGAGGCGCAACCGGGACGTGCACGATCACGAACAGCCTCAAGGCGGCGCCGAAGGTGACCGTGAACAAGGTCTGTCCGGAAGGCGCGGCCAACTCGAGCGACACCTTCCAGGTCAAGCTGGGCGGCTCCGACACTGGCGATCCGCTCGCCTGCGGCGAGAGCCTCGACGTCACGGTCGCCGCCGGCAACCCGTACGCGATCACGGAAGGGGCCGCAGGGACCACCGACCTGGCGAACTACACCTCGAGCCTGAGTGACGGCTGCTCCGGCACGCTCGCGAACTTCGGTGACACTGCGAGCTGCACGATCACGAACACGCTGAAGGCCGCGCCCGTGGTGACCGTGAACAAGGTCTGCCCGAACGGCAAGGCCAATGCCGGTGACCGCTTCCAGGTGAAGCGCAACGGCACCAACGTCGGCACGCCGCTCGACTGCGGCGAGGACACCAACGACCACGCCGACGTGACGGTCACGGCCGGTGCGGCATACGCCATCACGGAAGGCGCGGCCGGCACGAGCGACCTTGCCAACTACACGACCACCTACAGCGAAGGCTGCTCGGGCACGCTCGCGCACTTCGGCGACACCGCCGACTGCACGATCACGAACACGCTCAAGGCGGCACCGAAGCTGACGGTGATCAAGCATGTCGTCAACGACAACGGTGGCACCAAGACCGCCGGGAACTTCACGCTCACGGTGACCGGCTCGAGCCCGAGCCCGGCGTCGTTCCCCGGCAGCGAGGCTGGAACCGACGTCACGCTTCAGCCGGGTCCCTATGCGGTGAACGAGGCTGCGGTGAGCGGCTACACGACGACGAAGTCCGCCGCGTGTGCGGGCTCGCTCGCCCACTTCGGCGACACGGCGACCTGCACGGTCACGAACAACGACGTCGCGGCTCCGCCTCCGCCCTCACCACCGGCGGGCACGCCCGAGATCGATCTAGCGATCACCAAGACGGACAGCCCGGATCCGGTGTCGGTCGGAGCGCTGCTGACCTACACCCTGACCGTCACGAACACGAAGGGCGATACGGCGAACAACGTCGTCGTGACCGACTCGCTGCCTTCTGCGGTGACGTTCGTCTCGGTGTCCTCGACGAAGGGGACGTGCTCCGGGACGAACCCGATCACCTGCAACGTCGGGAGCGTTGCCTTCAACGAACTGGTGAGCATCATGATCGTGGTGCGCCCGTCGAATCCCGGGACGATCACGAATACCGCCATCGTCACGGGCAGGGAGCACGAGCACGACCCGTCGAACAACACGGCATCGGCGACGACCCTCGTTCAGGGTGCATTCGTTCCGCCGAGCGTCTGCTACGCGCTGACAGTGACGCCTCGAACGCTCACCGTCGGTAGAAGCACCATCGTGCTCGTGCGGGTCCGGGAAGCAGGAAAGGCCGTGAAGGGTGTTCGCGTCGTCATCACCGGCCGCGGAGTGTCGAAGCGCGCAAGCACGAATATCGGCGGCGTGGCCCGCTTCGTGATCAAGGGCAGGAGCCCGGGCATCCTGCAGATCCGTGTGCCGTCGCACGCGACCTGCCGCACACAACGCATCGGCGTGCTCGGCGTGTTCACCCCGCCGGTCACGGGCTAGGTGGAGGTTCGACCTGCCGCGACTGGGCTGACGCCGAGTCGCGGCAGCTGTGCCGCTCAGAGCGGTTGGGTTCTCTCCGACCGCGCCGACCGCCAGGAGGTTGACGGATGCAGGCTCAGGTGGAATCCTCCCTTTTGGGGTTCGAGGTTCCTTTTCGTGCGGGAACGGCCTCCTCGAACCAAGCTGTGGCCCTCCACCTCATGTTTTCAGAGCTGACACCCAATGCGATCCGAACGCCCGAACTGAGGCGGCGGCTTCGTGGCTATGACACGCAGGAGACCGAAGAGCTCTTTGTGCGGGTCGCCGAAAGCTACGAGAGGGTGCGTGCGGAGCGAGAGGCTCTTTCGGAGCGGGTGGAAAGTCTTCGGCGTGAGCAGGAAGACCACGAACGGGATTCGCGGGTTGAACTTGCCAAGCTCCAGGAAGAACTAAGGGATCGGGACGGACGCATCACCGAGCTCGAAGGCCAGATCGCCCGCATTGAAGAGGAGCATTCGAAGCAGCTCGAAGATGTTGAGCGCTTGAACGAGGAGATCTCGAGTGCTAGAGCGGCCCAGGAAGCGCATCAGGCGGAGTTGGCCGAGCAGAGTGAGAGTGTCGCGAGGTTCGAGACACGCGAGAAGGCTCTTGTGGAACAGATGGCGATGTTCGCGGCGCAGCTCGAGCAGGGGGATGCGGCCGAGGCCGCCCCGACGAGCCAGCGCGCGCTCTCTGATCTGGATGAGCGAGCAGCCGCGACGCTACTTCGGTTGGAGCGGGTCGCCGAGACGGTGGCTCGCGAAACGCGTCGAGATACCGAGATGATGCTCAAGAAAGCGCGAGAGCGAGCGGACGAGATCCTTCACGCCGCGGAGGTGCGGAGTCGGCGGGTCGTGGAAGAAATCGCTCGGCAAACCGCAGTCGACGAGGCGGCTCGTGAGGACTTTGATCCCGTCGCCGCGCTCGAACGGGTGGAGGACCAAGGGACCGAACCCGAAGCAAGTGACGACGCGGAGCAGCAACTGGGTGAGGCAAGCTGGACTTCGGGCATCGGGCCCGAGGAGATCCCCGAGCGATCGCGATAACCTGCGATGGGCCACCATCTCCGAAATTGCGCGCGCCGCGGATGTCTCGGTTGAGAGTGTTCTGCGGGTACTCAATCGAGAAAAGGTGAGCAGCGACGTCGCCTCCCGCGTCGTCACGGCGATGGACGCATACGGATACGGTCGCCTACCCCGTCCGGACAGCGCAGCGACGCGAGGCTCCGGGAATCGCACCGACGAGGCGAGGCATACGAGAGCAGTAGTCGGCGAGGTCGTCGAGGAAGGCCGCGAACAGAACGCGGAAGCCGAAGATGCGATCGGTCGAGCACGGGAGCAGCTCCTTCAAGCAGTCATGCAGGTGGCGAGCGAACTGGAGAACCCCGATTCGCTGAGCCGATCCGAGGCCATCGGCATCCGCCCCCTCGTCGATCGAATGACAGTCATGGACGCGCTGGTCGATCGCTTGTCCGAGGATCTCGCGGCGATCAAGCGGGAACTGGGTCGGGCGAGAAGCGAGCGGCTCGAGGATCTGACGCTCCTCGTCGATCTGATCACAACGAGTTGGCGCGCGGTCGACCGGCGGCTTGGCCGGATCGAGCAGAAGCTCGAGCGTATAGAGGGATTACCGGAGCCTTATGGTCGCCGTAGCGCCCTCTCGATGGGGGAGCCGCGTCGGGGGAATCTCCGGTCGTAGAGAAGATGTGCGGGCGGCGGGGACACCGTTCCTCGTCTCAGTGTCGAGATCCTTCGGTTCGTACGACCTGAGCCGGCTCAGCAGTGCAGCATCCGCCGAGGAGATGACCCGTCAGGTGACGGCGATTCTTAGCGGGGCTCTGCTATCCAGTCTGCCGCGACGATCGTCTTCCCGTACCGCCTCGACGATGGAACGCCGATGCCCGCTTGGACGACCCATCGGTACTGCCCGGGGACAAGAGCGAAGCTGTGGCCCCGAAACCGCCACTTCGCCGGGAGCACGATTCGGGCCGGAGTCGCGACCGCCTCAAACACTTCACGGCCGCCCCGGAAGAAGCGGATGCGGTAATAGCTCGCGTCCGGAACGCGCACCCAGCCGAACGCATGCGCACGGAACGGAGTCAACCGAGTCTGCGCCGTACCCGAAGCCGTTCGGTCGCTAGCAGCGTGGCGAGCGGCGCTCCGCGATTGCGCGAGCCGTTTCGCCGCGATCGTCGCGTCCACGCGTCCTCCCGCGATGTGAAGGTGATTCGTTCCGAGCAAACGGCTCGTCGGTGGGAAGAGCACAGCGGCAGCGATTACGGCCAAACCGAGAGCTAGCCAGCGGAAATGGTGGGTCGCTGCGCGGGGCCGGCGTTTGCGGGACCCCGGCGTCGTCCTGGGTTCGCGAATGGCCGTAAGGCTCGCGATCCGCGGGTCGATCAACGCGAGCTCCGGGCTAATCGACTCCGTCGTCGCGGCCGGGTGCCCGGCGGCAGATTCGCGAGTAATCGCGTCTTCGGTGGGTGCCCGGAAAACGGCTTCGGGAGAGCGGTTCGCGGCTGTACTGGAGTCGTTGGTTTCGGGACGCATCGTGGCCTAGAAATGGAATGGGCTGCGCATGCTCGTCGCGGTCGCGGCATTGCCGAGATAGGTGTTGAGGCCGAGCAGCTCCTCGGTCGTGCGCAGCATGGAATAGTGGTTGAAGGTCGTCGCTACGCTCGTGCCGATCGGTACTGACGGAGCGATTACGAGAGTGGCGACGTGATTGCTCGCGCTGGAGTCGTCCTCGTCCCAAGTGATGACGATTGCGGTCGAGCCGCTCGTGTAGTCGGTCGAGCCGAGGATCTTCGGCAGAAACGTCGAAAGCCACGAATCGCCGGTCGAGACCGAACAATCATGCATGTCGTTGCAGAGATTCGGCGTCACAAATGTGTATGTGGCACTTATATCCGGTGTCGAGCCGAGCGGTACGTCGAGCGAGGCGCAGGCCGTGGCGATCCGCGTGTAGTACGCGGCTGGGTTGTGCTTGACCGCATACGGAGAGGAGTCGGTCTGGTCGCAGTTCGACGGCATTGATTCCTGAAGCGACCGCCAACTCGCCACTTGGGAGAAGATCGAGGAGGCAGCCAACGGATGCGACGACGGAGGATTGTCGTCGGTGATGCCCTGAGTAGAGCCCGAGGTCATTGCGATGTAGTTCGGCAGACTTGGGTGTGTCTCCGCGAAGAAGTTGGTCGCAATGCCGCACTCACTCGCCAGGGTGTTGAGGTAGGGCGCGTTTGGCGACCCGATGATCTCCGAGTAGGAGTGGTTCTCGAACACGATCCAGATGACGTGCTGGTAGGTCGTTGGGGGAGTGACGACCGTGCCGCAGGGATTCAATGGCCCGATTGGACAGGGGGCGGCGGCGCTCGTCAGCGTGCTCACGGAGGAGCGGTTGCCGGCCGCGTCGAAGGCCGCAACACCAAGCGTGTAGCTCGTCCCGCAGCTCAGGCCGCTGAAGCGATAGCTCGTCTGCGACACCGA
>Ga0193729_1000015_pt1 | contig 92264 bp, 101 predicted proteins | sample U1c2metaG_FD_143036 | JGI IMG/M metagenome (GOLD analysis project Ga0193729, IMG submission 143036) | Soil microbial communities from a riparian zone of the East river system, Colorado, United States - U1c2 | ecosystem: Environmental > Terrestrial > Soil > Riparian zone | place: USA: East...
CAACTGGTCGAGCGAACGTAGCTCCGCGAACGCACCAAGCACACCGGTCGCGGCCAGCACCGCAACCGAAACGAGCGCGATGTTGGAGAAGCGTTGGAGCATCGGAGCTCGATCGCCCGAGCGCAGGAGCGCCAGCCCCAGGGCGAGGAGGCCACCGAGCCAGATGGACGCGGCAGCCACGTGCAGGAAGTCGACCGCCGGCTCCAACACCGGTCTGCCTGGGTCAAGGGCGTGGCCTGCGAGCGTCGGGAGCGGCAGCAACGCCAGGCCGGCGAGGAACGACAACGGCTCGAGCCTCGGAAAGACGGGCGTGACAGCAGCCAGGACGGCGCCGACCCCCGAGATACCGGCGGCCACGGCCATCACCGTGCCGAACCGCGTCGAGAACGAGACGTCGTGCCCGAGGCCCGAGGCGCCGACGAAGACGAGCAGGAACGCACCGAGCATCACCCGCACCGGGACCCGGCCGACCGTGAATCGGAAGCACGCCGCACCCACTGCGGTCAGCAAGCCAGCAAAGAACAGGAGGCGGGAGACGACATCCTGGGCGCTCGGGCCGTTGCCGGCGGAGAGAGCCGGTTGCGGTGGTCCCCGGCCGGCCCCCACGCCGAACGCCAGCACCCCCGAAAGCGTGTGGCCATCTTCCGAGAGAACGCGCCACAGCACCGTGTAGTCGCCGTCGGTCAGACCGCTCTGGAGCGGAATGACGAGGACGCGGCCACCCGCGACGCGCGGCTTTCCACCGAGCACCGATCCACCTCCGTTGCGGATCGCCCTGATCCCCGATCCGGGGCGAATGGTGTCGGCGAACACGACCTGGACGCGGGTCGGTGCGCTGCCGAGGACGGAGCCGTCTCGGGGAAGGGTCCGCAGGAATCTGGCGTGAGCCCAGGCGGGCTCCGGAAGAACCAGGCCACAGAGCAGGATCCCGAGGAGAAGGGCAACGCGTGCGTTCAACGCTTCAAGAAAGCTAGCTAGCTATGCGCGCAGCCATGCTCTTTTCGCTCAACCATGCGTGCCGTACCAGTCGTACGTGCCGTGTAATCGCGTGGCGGTGTGGTCTGGGTGTGGCATCGGAGAAGCGTCCCGACCAACTGCTACACCATCTACCCCCACACAACGAAAGGCCCCCACATGCTCCACGACGTTTCAGACAAATGGCTTGAAGAACACGGAATCGGCCGCAAAGAACTAGACGCGCATCAGATCGGCCGCTACTCGAAAGACGGCGTTAGCGACGTTCAGGCCGCCTGCAAGGATCTCCCCCAGCCGTGGCAAAAGAGCGTGGTAACTCGCTGGGCAAAACAGCGCGACGGCCTACTTGTTCGCCATCATCCCTGCCCGGGCTTCGATCTCGAACCGATCTTCCCGCAGTTGCGCCCGGATCGTTATGGCGAGGGGGACGACGGGAAGATCGAAACCGGCGAGATCAGGCGGCACAAGGCACACCGCGACCTGCGCGGGTGGGCGTACCACATTGCCAGGCATCCCGACCACGGAAACCTCTCGTTGACGGACGCCCAGGTGGACGCGCTCCCAGATGCTGAGCTCCACAGACTGCTAGTAGCCGGCGTCGTGCGCGGCAACCGCGATCACATTCACCGCAAGCGGGCCGGATACCTTCATCCTCCGGCGCCGAAGAAGACGATCGTTCACGACCACGCGGTTGCCTTCAAGGGCAAGCCGAAGATGCTCGCTAGCCATCTACGCGACCGGCGCTCAAAACACAAGGGCATTGACGTGGCCAGCGACCACGAACACCGGATAAGGGACAAATCGGTCAAGTACGCGACTCGCATAGACGTAAGCCCGCTGATAACCACGGAGATGCTGGGGGCCGCCGAGACGTTCTATTTCGTCATTGAAGGGACGATCAAGAATCTGGCGGTACTAACCTGGGTTCGTGAGAACGGCGAGAACGCCGTTGTGATCTCGGTTCCAGCGGTGGGCCAATGGAAGGCACCAGAACTGCCCGCGATAATCGACCGTTGTATGCGCGGCGATCTCTGCATGATCGTGGCCGATGCTGACGCGCATACCAAGTCGGAGGTTATGAGGCAGGCGATTCGATGCCGGCGCTATCTTCGCGATCGGGACGTGGATGCACACATCCTGCTTCCTCCGGAGGACTGTCTTTCCGGCGAGAAGGTCGGTCCCGACGACGCGCTAGGCAAGGCTGGCGTCCCGCTACACGACTTCCTTGTGATCCACAAGGAGGCTGGCTATCAGAACACGATCGGCCGAGCGATCTCTGAGACCTGGACGGGCGGGCACAAGGACTCTCGGGGCAGTACCGCGCGCACGCTCCCGGGAAGAAACTGGCCCGGACGTGTGCGGAACCTCAAGGCGCTGATCGCACTCATTGAGCAGTCCGACTCCGAAAGCGGCCAATTCTGGGGCTCCGTGCGGGGCCTAGGGGAGGATCTCGGAATGTCGTCATCGAGCACCGCCCACGCGGCCATTGGCCAACTCGTCGAATACGGCTTCGTCGCCCTTGAGGAAGGTTCTCTAGACAAGGAAGAAAGCGAATACTCCTTCGATGAGGTCTGGCGAGACAAGCCGACCCTTCGCATCGACGAACGGCTGCGCGCAACACAGACCCAACAACGTTACGGCGACTTCCTCGAGGAACGAAAGGAGAACGATGGCCACAATGGAAGCGCACCCGGAGCAGGCGTATCGAGAACTCTACGAAACGGCGCAGAGAATCCAGCATCGCTACCCGACTAGCCGGGTGGGCGACGCCGCCGTAGAGATTCTTTTCTCAGCGTACGAGCGCGAGGCTGAAGAGGCGGGCGAGGGCGAAGAGGACGACTTCGCGGCCTAGCTGCGAACGGGGCCTGGTTGCCGTGGGGGCCGCCAGGCCCCTCTACGACCCCTACAGCACATACGGCCCATACGAAGGTCGAACACAGGGGAGTACACCTAGAAATTCAGCGCGGGCCGGTAGGCCGAAGCGCACCCTCCACCCTTAGCCACCGTGAGCGCGTTCCCGGCCCCCATAAGGCCGGGGGAACGCGCGCTCAGAGAGAAAGGAGCCGCATGAGCACGAACGGCGCTCTGCCTACGCTCCTTGACTGCAAAGCCCTTCGAGCAGAGCTCGGCATCTCAAGAGCGGCAGCCGAAGCCATCATGCGCCGGCTAGACACCGTTCGGTTCGAGGATCTACGAAAGACGTACGTGAAGCGCGAAGACGTACTGAGTTATCTAGAGACCAGAACGTTCAGCAAAGACCAGGTAGCGGCCTAGACCTGCTCGAGGTTCGGCTTCTCTCCGTCCTCTTTTTCCTTCAGACGCTTCTCAATGACCTCTTCGCGCGTGGGTCTGATCTGTACGCCGGAATCCCCAATTCTCGGCTCCGGGGTTGGTTTTGGTTCCAGCGGCTGCTTGCCGCGTAGCCCATCGAGCAACTTGGACCACAAGCCCATGCCGGCGCTAGTACTTCTTGATGTGGTCTTGGCCCGAACGCGTGAGCCAGACCCAAAGGAAGTATCCGACGACGTAGGCGAGTATGGCGTAACCGATGTAAATCATGGTCAGCGCATAGCAGCGTAGCCGCTCACGCGCTCTCTGGCTCGAAAACAACAGAGTCCAACATCCGCTAGCCGCCTGGAAGCGTGGACACCGCATATTTGCTGGGTTTGTGGGGTCTCTGACCGCATGAGACCGCACGGAGACCACACCGACGCGTAAGCGTCACTCAACCGAAGGGATGCGATCGCTATGCGGTTCCTCAACAGACTGCGCCGTAGACCGCATAGAGACCGCTGTGAGGCATTGACCAGGAGCGGCCGGCCGTGCAAGGCAGCCCCGCTCGAGGGCAAGCCCTGGTGTTCTTTGCACACACCAGGAAATGCGCAACGACTGGCCTCATTGCGTTGGTCACAGCCCCCAGCTCGCGAGCTCGATTCAAGTTCAGTGCTGGACGAGGGTCGCGATAACGTGCGTCGTCCCCCGGAGCGGGACTCCTATCATCTTCTCGCGGGGCCCCATACACGCGAGGTTGCTCAGCAAACCAAGGGCCGCACTACAGCCGACCTCATCGCCGAGATCGACGAGGCGTATCCGCGTCCTCCGGTGACACCCGTGGTTGCCAAACCGCCGAAGCCTGAGCCGTCCCCGATCGCCGGCTTCCCCCTTGAGCCTGGCGAAAATCTCAGCGATTACCGGACCCGCCATGCGCTCCACCAGCAAGAAATCTGGAAAGCGAAACAAGAGAAGGCCGGCTACAACCCGCCGCCGCTGATGCCGCGCCTTTGGGCATCGCCGGAGCAGTGGGTCGGTTGATTTCTTCCTAGACAACGAAAGGACCTAATGAGCGACCACTACAACAAGCCAAAGTTCGAGGCGATTGACGTGCCCGTCCGGGCTGAGTTTGTCGATGCCGCCGAACAACTGGCGCATGAGGACAACCCGGACCACAACATGGGCCGGGACGCTGCCGGACGTCAAGAGTCGTCTTGTCGCTGCCGGCGCGTTTCGGGAAGGGGAGGCGGCGCTCCATGGCTGAAAACGACGCGCAGAACCAGGTCCTCGGCCTGCTGGAAAATCTCCATCAAACTGCGACCAACGATGTAGACCGCTTGCGGCGCGAACTCGAGGGCGCCAGGAATGCTCTCGCAACCGCCGAGGAGTTTCACGCCGGCGTTGAGAAGCAGCTGGCACACCACAAGGCGCAGGGAATCTGATGGCTAACGGAGACGATCGAACCGCGCAGGAGATCCGCCAGTCCGGGGATGAGATGAGCATCTCTGACCTCTATGCCGGCCAGAGCACCCACGGCAACAGCGAGCCGGACATGTCGATGTACGAAAACGAGGATGACCCGCGCTGGTACGAAACCGACGACTCAGAAGAAGACCCGAGCGTCACGGAGCCCGAGTCGACCTTCGACCAGCAGACTTTCAACAGCCGGCTTGAACAGTGGGCGCAGGACTGGACGGCGCAACAGCAACAGCAGACCCCGGACGCACAGGCTCTTGCCATCGTTGACCAACGCGTCCAGGCGCATCTCTCCGAGCTCCAACAGGCGCAGGAGTGGGCCGCGCAGGGTGAGGCTGAACGTCAGGACCGAGCCGAGATCCGCGCGGCGCAGCAAGAGCTGAACGAGCAGGAAGAGGGCGGCGCCATGATGGCGCAGATCGCGGAACAGACCGCCATGCAACTTGGCCTGCCGAAAGCTGATCCCGACGCGATACAAGCCGAGGCGAACGCACTCTTTAACTCTGAGGCGCTTCAGTACCTGAACTCCGGAGGCTCTCCCGAAGGGTGGGCCGCCCGGGAGCAAGATCTCGCCACCCGTTGCGTCGAACAGGCCGCCATCAACCTCGGCCGGCAGACCATTTCCGACAACGCACTCAAGAAGATCTGAGGACTAGATGAAGACGATCGACCACTCCACTACCACGCTCCAGCAGGCGAGCGAGACAGACAGCCTCGATGACCTTTACGTCGTTGTGAGGCGCATCCCCGACAGCAACGGAACGCTTCTTCACGTCTACGAAACCGAGGTCCTGATTCCCCTCTCGCAGTTCATCGCACAGAAAGGAAGGACGAAATGAGCAAGAACCCCTACCCGACGCATTACCGGGACTACGAAAAGCACGAAGCCAAGAACCAGCTAGGACCAACTGACAACGAGCCGCACAGCCACGGCGGACCCGGCTCTCTGCCCGACCAGCGATACGACGGCGAAAACGACGATCAGCTTGGCGGCGCCAAAACGTGGACGGGCGACCAAAGCGCCTTCGAGTAGATGCCCGTTCAACTGGTTTCAGACGTCGTTCTGGCGATCCCGGCCGGCGCGACAACCACCCAAACGAGCCCTGACTTCAACAACTCGCAGGCCCGTGGTCTCAGCGTCACGCTGGACATGACGGCCGTAGGAACCGGGTCCGTCACCCTGACGATTCAGGGCAAGGACAGAGCAAGCGGCAAGTACTACACGCTGCTTGCGGGCGCGGCCGTGGTTACGAACGTGACCAATCGTTACGTCATTTATCCGGCGTATCCCGTTGTGGCGAACGTGTCCGCCAACGAAGTTCTCCCGGCCATCTGGCGAATCGTCTGCACAGCGAACAACGCCAACCCTGCTACGTACTCGGTCGGCGCAACGATGCTCGTCTAACAAGCTCGCGGGGTTTCCTCCGCTGGGTTGCCCCGCGAATCAGTCGCGGCGATCACCGACTAGTGACCGGTGTCCCGCGAGCAGTCGCCTTGCCCAAAGTTGACCTTGGCGACGCCTGCCGCGCGGGCCAGTGTTACGGACATTCCACTGGCCCGACGCGCGGGTTCCTCAACCAACGAAAGGCGGAAGTAGGTGACCTGGACAACCGAGCTGGCGAACGCCGAAACGGCTGAGAACGCATACCGCACCGCCGCCAACGGGTCATTCCTAAACAACTACTGGCGTTTCGACGGACGCGGCGGGGTTCTCCTCACCGACTGGATAAGGGCTCGAGCAGCCGCCTCGACCGTCAAGGTGCCGGCGTCAGATGCGCGGTTTTGGGCGAACGTGGGAATGCGGGCGGCCGTTGCGATGGGTCCTAGCTGGAGCGTCGTAACGAACCAGCTACAGACGACCGGTGGTCAGACCAGACTCATTATCCGCACGGAGTCCGCTGACCCGCAGCCGTTCGGCTTTCCGGGAGGAACACTTGACGGCGCCTTCGGTGGGCTCATCGCTGGTTGGGCAACGTCCGTATGGACGACGTTCGGTCAGCCGGTGGGCTACGTGTTTTCCCCGGAGGAAGACTGGACCTACCTCCTCGCCAACTCACTCACAATTGCAGGAGCAGCCTAAATGCGAGACATTCGACCCGGCACCGCCGGCCGCGCAAGCAACCAGCCGCCACACATGGCCTACATGCGCCACAGGGCCGCTCAGGTTCGCGCGCATCCAGGCATGACGCCGGTTCAGGCGCTGAATCAGATGCGACGCGGGCAGATCGCCTACAACAAGACGGCGAAGAACTCTGTCGTGTCGATCCTTGGCCGGGGCGCGCACGACCTCAACACGGCAATCGGTATCACTGGCTTTAAGCCGAGCGCGATTCCTGGTCACGTCAAGGAGCTAATTCCCGGCACGAAGGAGTACCAGCGGAACCAACGCCCACTAGCGAAGGGTCAGAAGCCGTCCGTAAGCATCGGGGAAGTTCCGTTCACGCCAGGCGCCGGGGGCCTTGATAAGCCGTGGACTGCCACGGAGAGATTGCAGCTCGTACAGGAGCACGGGGCAGCCAAGGTGCAGCAGGCTGAAACGGCATACGCACAAGCCATGCATGAGATACACGGCCCTGCTCGGGCGGCCGTAGCCGCGCCTCGCGGTTCCTACAAGCCCAGCAGGTGGGATGAGCCCCCCTGGTCAATCGTGGGGCTCGCGGGGCCGTTCCTGGCGGCAGGCACAGCCCTCGGGGTACATGCCTATCAGACCGAAGGCTCTCGGGCTTTTACGTGGCAAGGGACAGAAGGTCGAGCCCCAGCGACACCCGAGCAGAAGAGCGGGAAGTACACGAAGCCTCAAACCCCCAGCAATCAGAAGGCGACAGACCCAGCGCTTCTCCGAAACTTCCAGACAGATGTATCGCGCCTGCTCGGAGACAGAATCATCAAGCCAGCGGAGGCTAAGCGGATGCGAGCCCTTGCTATCTCGAACCCCCACCTCATCAAGGACGCTCGGAATTATTTGCACAGCACGTATACGTCCCCGAGCGCAGGATGGAGCAAATGAGAAACGCACTCACACAGGCGCTCGTCGCCGGCCCCGGCCAACTAGCAAGGCCGCGCCCCGCAGCGCAGGCGGTGGGGCCGCCGTCACCACTCCCGCCGGCAACCCGCTTCGGTTCACTCAACCCGAGCATCGTCACCGGCAACAAGTTCAGCGGAGGTGTCAATCCGGGGACAATGAACCTCGTCCATCCAGACACGCCGCAGACGTTTCAGGCTCCGACCTACACGTCACCCACGACGTCCGGGGGGATCCACCCCCTAGCGCCGATCATCGCGGCGCTAACCGGTGTCGGTGCCGCACCGCCAGGCGGGGGCGGTCTACCGGGTAACACGGGAGCGGCGCAGCCCGCACCGGCTTACCACCCGATCCCCGGGGCCCAGCAAGTGACGTCGTACAACTTCGCAAACCCGGCCAGGCAGCAGAGCACGACGACGGGCGGATTTTACGAAGGCGCGCTGTCGGCGCCACAGACGAGCCCCACCTACAAAACGCTGTCCAGCATCCTGGCCCAAGCCGGAAAGACCGGGATTAAGCAGCCCGGCATCCCCTTCTAGGTACCCGGGGGCGATGGCCTGATCTCCACCGCCCCCGAGACTAAGAGGCTAGGCCTCGAGAGCGGTAAGCCGCGCCTGGATAACAGATAGACGCTTCAGGTTCCGCTTAGTAGCTTTCTCGAGCTCGTCCAACTCGCGCTTATAGCCCTTTCGGGTTGGCTGGCTCTCGAATTCCGTTCTGAGCTTCGCCGTGCGCTCAGCTAGCGCCTGCGCCTGATGCTCGATCGACCTGACCTCGGCCTCGATGGTTGCTGCCAGTTCGGCCATGCGGCCTCCCTTCGGATAGTGGAAATAGGGTTAGAGTATGATACACTTTAATTGAAGATGTCAACCCCCACTGAGCCAGTAGTCCGTCGCGCCACGTTGTTAGCGTCGCTTGGTGTGTCGCCAGAGGACCTGCTTGGGCTGGTGGACATCTCCCGCCTACTCAGGGTCACGATCCGCACCACACAGAAGTACGTCGACCGCGACGACTTCCCCGAGCCAATCGGGCGCATCGCCGCCGGCCGCGTGTGGCTACGCGCCGATGTCGAGACCTGGGCGAAGAGAACGCTTCCCCTGCCCACGGGCAGGCCGCCAAGAGAGGAGAAGGATGGCTAGCGTCAGCATCACCCGGCGCCGGACTAGTTCCGGGCCGCGCTATGTGGTCCGTTACCGCCTCGGCGGACGTACCTATCCGATTCGGCACGCGGGCAGCTTCACGCGCGAGAGGGACGCGAAGACACGCCGAGATTTCGTGGCGGGCGAACTAGCAGCCGGCCGCGATCCCACCCGAGGACTGCGCGCGCTCACAGAGACACCCGTAAGGCGAACGCTGAAGACCGAGTTCGACAAGTTCGAGACAAGCCGTGTAGACGTTGGCCCTAAGACGCTGGCGCTCTACCGGAACGCACGCGACAGACTCCGCTCGCTCGCCAGCATGGCGCCCGACGAAGTTACCGCCGCGCAGGTTCAGGCGTGGATCGCCGAGAACAGCACGGCCAGCGAGGACTACGCCAAACTCTCCCCCAAGAGCCTCGGCCACTATCTCTCTACGTTGCGGCAGGTCTTGGACTTCTGCGACGTGATGCCGAACCCGGCTCGCTCGCCGAAAGTGAAACTACCGGGGCAAGACAAGGAGGAAGTCGCGCCGCCGCAGACCAACGAGTGGCAGGCGATCAAAGCCGGACTTCCGGCGAAGGTCTCGCTCATCGCTCGTTTCATCGAGTGCGAAGGCGTCAGAGTCAAAGAGGCGCTGCAACTTACCTACGGGGACGTGGACTTTGCGAGCAAGCGCGTACGCATCAGCAAGGCCCGCACGAAGGGACGCACGGCAGGCCAGCGGTGGCTACCCGTCCCCGACGAGCTCCTAGACGAAATCTCAGACCTGGTTCCGCTCGAGGACAGGCACCGAGACCGGCTCGTCTTTCCGCTTCTCACAGACAACCAGGTCAGAGACCGTCTGTACCGGACGTGCCGTGACGCCGGGGTGGCGGCCTACTCCCCTCACGACCTCAGACACCGCCGCTGCTCCCTCTGGCTTCGCATGGGGATCGACGAGGTTCAGGCAGCCGCGTGGGCCGGACACTCCAAGCCGTCCATGACTCAGGACACCTACGGCCACGTGATGATCGACCCCGGCCAGGACGAGTGGCGGGCCTTTTGGTTGGCCTCTTACGCCTCTGAACGCTCTGCCGGTGTGGTCTCGGTGTGGTCTCAAGAGGACGAACCAGGCAGTAAGCCCGCTACTGAAGCCAACTCAACGCTTCAAGAAAGCTAGCGGCACGCGCTGTTAGCTTCTTGGATGTGCTGTTTCGCCAGTTCGTCGACGACGATCTCGGCTGCGCCTCCTACTTGATCGGCGACCCCAGCAAGGGGGAGGCCTTCCTGGTCGACCCCGCGTATGCGATCGAGCAGTACCTGGAAGCGGCCGCTCAGGTGGGTGTCCGCATCGTTCGAGTGCTCGAGACGCACACGCACGCCGATCACGTCTCCGGCCACGGGCGATTTGCGCTCGAGCACGGTGTGCCGACGTCGGTCCATCCGCTCGCCGAGCCCGAGTTCGCCTTCGACCCGCTCGAGGATGGCCAGGACCTGCAGGTCGGTGCCGTGCCGGTACGCGTGATCCACACTCCGGGCCATCGACCCGAGCACTGCGCCTTCGTTGTCGACGACAGCCTCGTGCTCACAGGCGACTCGCTCTTCATCGGCGACGCGGCGCGACCGGACCTGGCCATCGAGGCACGCGAAGGCGCAGAAGAACTGTTTCATTCACTGCGACGGCTGACGCAGCTCCCGGATGCATACGAGGTCTACCCGGGGCACGTCGCGGGCTCGCTGTGCGGTGCGGCCATGAGCCCCGACCATTCTTCGACGATCGGCGACGAGAAACGCACGAACGCGAAGGTGGAATTCGGCGACGTGCAGGCGTTCATCAACGCGACCGCTTCGCTCTCCACGCCGCGCCCTCCGACCACCGCTCGGGTCGTCGCACTGAACAAAGGGCCGTTCGTCGGCGCGCCCCTCCCGCTCGAGCAGCTCGAAGAGCCGGGCACCGCAACGATCCTCGACGTCCGTCCCGCGGAGATGCATGCCGCGGGACACGTCCACGGGGCGTTCAACGTCCCAGTGTCCGGATCGTCGTTCGCGACTCGCGCAGGCTTCGTCCTCGACCCGGATGAGCGGATCGTCATCCACGCCTCCGACGAAGGCGAGGCCGCCGAGGCCGCGCGCGGACTGCGTGCCGTCGGCTTCCTGGAGCTCGCCGGTTACGTCATGGAGGTGCCGCTGACGGAGAAGCTCGAGCCCATGGAATTGGACGAGCTGGAGCAGCTGCTCGCGCAGGGCACGGTGCAGGTGCTCGACGTCCGTGAGAAGTCCGAGCGCGACGAGGGGTACATCCCCGGCTCGCTGCACATTCCATTCAGGTTGTTGCGCGGCTTCGGGACGGAGGGCGTGGACACCGAGAAGCCGGTCGTGACGATTTGCGAGTCAGGCATGCGGGCGAGCATCGCCGCGAGCGTGCTGACCGCGGCCGGCGTCGACGCGCGTCCAGTGCTGCACGGAGGCGTGAACGACTGGCCCGGAGGAACCGTGTCGTTCAGGCGCTGCGGCGGCTCTATCAGTTGAGTCGTTCGACCAGGTAACCGCGCTCCCTCATCGCGGCGAGAAGTTGTTGGCAGTGATCTTCGTCTCGCGTGACGAGTGTCAGGCCGATCTCGGTCTCGCTCACGGGCAGGTCCATCCCTTCGCGATGATGCTCGACGGCGATGACGTTGCCTCGCTCCTCGGCGACGAGGGACAGCAACTTGATCAGCTCACCGGGGTGATCCGGCAGCCGGGTCCGGACGACGAGGTAGCGTCCCGCAACGGTCAAGCCGTGACGCATGACGGAGATGAGCATCGTCGGATCGATGTTTCCACCGGAGAGAATCGGGATCGCCATCCCCGAGCCTCCCGCCCGTCCTGCGAGCAGCGCCGCCACGCCGACGGCGCCGGCGCCCTCGACCACGAGCTTCGCGCGCTCGAGCAGCAACACGATCGCCTCGCTGATCTCCTCGTCGGTGACCGAGACGATGTCGTCGAGCAGGTCCTCCAACAGCGGCATCGTGAGCTCGCTCGGCACTTTCACGGCAATCCCGTCAGCGATCGTGTAGCCGTCCACCCCGGCCTGCACGCCGACGATTCGCACCTCCGGCCGCAGCGCACGCAGCGCTGTAGCGATGCCGAGCGACAGCCCCCCGCCGCCGATCGGTATCAACACCGTGCCGACTTCGGGCTCCTGCTCGAGCAGCTCGAGCCCAATCGTCCCCTGACCCGCGACCACGAGCTGGTCCTCGTACGGATGGATGAAAGTCCCGCCCGTCTCTTCGACGTAAGCAAGCGCGGCGGTCATCGCGTCCTCGAAGAACGAGCCGGTGAGCTCAGTCTCGGCGCCGTAATTGCGGCACGCTTCCACCTTGGCCATCGGAGCTGTGTCGGGAACGAAGATGCGCGCCCGGATACCGAGCTCCCGCGCCGCCCACGCGACTGCCTGACCGTGATTGCCGGCGCTGGCAGCGACGACGCCCGCGGCGCGCTCCTCGGATGACAGCGTCTTGAGCTTGTTGACGGCGCCGCGGATCTTGAACGCGCCCGTCCGCTGAAGATTCTCCGCCTTGAGGCGCACCTCCCGCCCGCAGCGACGGGAGAACGTCTCCGACAGATAGATGGGCGTCTGTTCCGCGATCCCCTGGAGACGCCTGCGCGCCTCCTGGATGTCAGCGAGTGTCGGTGCGATCTGCTTTGTCGCCAAGTTTGAACACCTTCTCCATGATCTCCTTCACCGCGGTGAGCGGGTCGAGCTCCCGTCGCTGCACCTCGTCCAGGAGCCGCCGTAACTCCGGGTCGTTCTCGACGGCACGCTCGAGATGCGCCTTGGCACGACCGGATGCAACGGCGAACACCTCACCGGCGAGATTCTTGCGCCTGCGCTCCTCGAGGCGCCCCTCCGACTCCAGATAGGCCCGATGCTCCTCGATCTTGCCCCACAGCTCGGCGACATTCTCACCGCGTGTCGCCTCGGTGAGAACGATCGGCGGCTTCCAGCCGCTCTCGCGGTCGAGTGACAGGATCGAGCGCACCTCCTTCTGCATCGTTTTCGCGGCGGGATGATCCATCTTGTTGATCGCGATCACGTCGGGAATCTCCATGATCCCTGCTTTCAGCGCCTGTACGGAGTCTCCCGATCCGGGCATCAGCACGAGTACGACGGTATCGGCGATCCCGATCACCTCGACCTCGCTCTGACCTGCGCCCACGGTCTCCAGGAAGACGAGCTCCTTGCCTGCGGCATCGAGAACGAGCAATGCCTGCAGAGTCGTCTCGGCCAGACCACCGAGATGGCCGCGCGTGCCCATCGAGCGGATGAAAACCGCCGGGTCGAGAAAGTGATCGGCGAGCCGAATCCGATCGCCGAGCAGCGCGCCCTGCGTGAACGGGCTCGAGGGATCGACCGAGATCACGCCGACGGTGCGGTTTTCCTTGCGGATGTGAGTGATCAGCGTGGAGATGAGGCTCGACTTGCCGACGCCTGGTGGGCCCGTGATTCCGACCGCGTAGGCGCGTCCCGTCTCCGGATAGATGTCGCGTACGAGATCGTAGGCGAGCGGGTCGCCGTTCTCGACCAGCGAGATCGCTCGGGCGAGCGCACGCCTGTCCCCCGTGAGGACGCCTTGCGCGAGGGACTCCCGCGTCCAGTCCCGCCGCCCGTGCATCGGCTACGCGGCCTCGGCCTCGGCGGTTCGCTCCACTTCCTGCTCTGTTCCCCGCGCGAGCGCGTACGCGACGAGGGACGTGCCCACGAGGATGACGCCCACGCCACCGAACACCCAACGCGGCCCGACTCGGTCGGTAATTGGCCCCGCAACGACGAACCCGAGCCCGTAAACGGCGTAGTTGACGCTCATGATCACGGTGAAGACGCGGCCCCGGATCGCGTCTGGCGCGCCGCGTTGCACGAGGAGCGAGTTGCAGACGACGGCGGTGCCGTTGCCGATACCGGCGAGCACGAAGCACGGCAGCGAGACCCACACGTTCGGGGCGACGGCTGCGGCGGCAATCCCGATTGCCTGGAGGAGGATGCTCGCCGAGTAGACGGTTCCGATCGGCCGCCGCTCCAACCACGTTCCCGCCCCGAAGCTTCCAATCGCGAGGCCGAGCCCGACGCAGCCGAAGATCAAGCCGTAGCCGAAGTCGCCGGCGTGGAACGCGTCCTTGGCAAGGAACACCTGCGCGGTCTGCGTGGAGGCGATGGCTCCGAGAGCGATCGTCCAGACGACGAGCACGGTCAGCAGCGGGCGCGTTCGGATCACGCGCGCAAACCCGTCCTTGAGATCGCGTAGATGACCGCGGCTGACCGCGAGCGCGCCCTGCAACTTGTCCGCGGGGAGGCGCAAGAGCAGCAGCACGGACACGAGGAACGATGCGCCGTTCAACCAGTACGCGAGGTGTGGGCCGGATGCCGTCACGAGCGCACCTCCGATGATCGGAGCCACCGTCCAGCTGACGTTCTCGCTCGTTTGGATGAGCGAGTTCGCGCGTGAGAGCTCGTGCTCGTCGACGAGGTTCGGGAGCCCCGCGTACACGGCCGGACGGAAGAACCCGGTCGCCAGTCCCGCTATCCCGGCGAGAGCGACGATCTGTCCAGCGGTATTCGCGAACGGCAGGGTGAAGAAGACCCCCGCGCGGACAAGGTCGGACACGATCATCAGGCCCCGGCGTGAGACGCGATCGAGGAGGGGTCCGAGAAAGAGCCCGACGGCCACCGCCGGCAGGAACTCGACGATCATCAGGGCGCTGACCCACGAACCCGAACCGGTGCGGTCCTTCACATCGACGACGAGCGCGACCGTGGCGAGCAGTGTCCCGAGACTCGACCCGAGCGTGGCTAGGAATAGCAGGCGAAAGCCGGGCGCGGTGGCGAGGAGGCTCAGCTGTCGGCGCAGGCTGGTCACCCCTGCGAAGTCTGTCAGGAAGCCGTTGAGGCCGTCCTCACTCGAGAGAGCGCTTCTGCGAGGAACGCGTGATCCTCCGGCGTTCCTACCGTCACGCGAATCGCCTGGGGGGCGCCGAACCCGGCGAGCGGACGCACGATCACGCCCTCGCGTAACAACGCCTCGAACCACGGCTGTGCGTCTTCACCCAGATCGACGAAGACGAAGTTCCCGACCGCAGGTCCCGTCACCTCGTAACCCGCTTCCTTGAGGATCCGCTCGAGCTCCGCACGACCCTCGGCATTCGCGTGCTTCCTGCGCTCGAGCTCACCAGGCGAATCCAGGCTGGCAAGCGCGGCCTCCTGTGCAGGCGTGGTCAGGTCGAAGGCACGTCGCGTCTTGCCGAGCGCGACGACGAGCTCTGCTGGACCGACTCCGTAACCCACGCGGGCTCCGGCGAGACCGTAGATCTTCGAGAACGTACGCAAGACGATCACCTGGCGGCCGGCCTTGAAGTACTCCTCCACGCCGTCCGCATAGTCGGGGTCGTCGACGTACTCGAAATACGCCTGGTCCAGCACGGTCAACACGTGGTCCGGAGCTCGAGCGAAGTACGCGTCGAGCTCGCCGTGCGAGTTCATCGTCCCGGTCGGGTTGTTGGGATGGCAGATGTAGACGAGCTTCGTCCGCCCAGTGATCGCACCGAGCAAGGCGTCCAGGTCGTAGCGGTCGTCGCGGAGCGGCACCTGGATCGACTGCGCACCGAGCTTGCGCGCGTAGATGGCATAGCTCGGGAACGACGGCCAGCCGTGCACGATGTGGTCGCCCTCGTCCAACACTGCCTGCGAGATCCCGTCGATGAGGCCGTCGGCGCCCCCGCCGATCGCGATCTCTTCGAACCGCACGCCGTGTCGTTCGGCGAGCGCGACGCGGAGGCGGTATGCGCCACCGTCCGGATAGCGATTCAACTCGCCGGCGGAGCGCTCCAACGCCGCGAGTGCTTGCGGAAATGGCCCGAACGGCCCTTCGTTGGACGCGAGCTTGACCACACGTTCGAGGCCGAGCTCGCGCTGGACCTCTTCGACCGGTTTGCCCGGCTCGTAGGGGATGATCCCTGCGAGCGCAGGCCTGAGCAGGCCGGCGGGAAGGTCCGCCACTACGAGCCTACGTCGCTTCGTCCGACTTCTTGCGCCAGAACCAGAGGGCGCCGCCCGCAGCCGCGAGCATCGACGCGATTGCTCCCTTGTTCAACCCGGCGTGCTCACCGGTGCCCGGTACGGCCGCGCGGGCCTTGCGCTTCCCGAACTTCTTCGCGACCTTCCACACACCCCAGCCGAGTACGGCGTTCCGTCGATTGATGATCCCCATTGGGTCTCCTTTCCCAGACGAGCCTACCAAGCACCCTTTCCCGATCCGGGCTGCTTGCACGCACGAAAAAGAGAGAGCTACTTCTGCTTGCCGCGGCCGGATGGGGGACGGTCCCTGACCGAGCCGGGCAGGCGGAGGCGCCTGGGCGTGACCTTCGCCCGCCAGTGCGCAGGCGCGCCACCGGTGGAATGGACCCGCTGCGTCTGTCCTACAGCTTTGCCGTGAGACACGGCGCCCGCATGGTTCGCGCGGGTGTGGGTCTTGGCCTTGAGGTTCTTGGTCTTGGCCTTGTGGCCGTGCGCCCCTGAGGCGGCCCACGGACCAACACGTGAAGGTGAAGGCGAACGCGGTGAGAGCGCCGCATTGCGCGGAGCCGCAGCGGCGACCGACGCCTTTTTCGCCGCCGCTGCCGGTTTCTCCGTATGCCAAGGTGCCTGACGAACACCCTCGTAGGTGGCGCCGCCAATCGCCAGGCCGGCGGTGACTGCCGCCGCCGCCTTGAGGGCAACGCCCGTTCCCACTGCCGCGCCGCTGCCGCCGCCGAACAGCGACGTCAGCGAACTGGGCACCGGCACGAGTGCGAGTGTCTTCAAGGCGCCGCGTTGCGCGCGCTGCCGGCGGGCGAAGCCGGCGCAGTCGGTACATTCGCGCAGGTGCGCGCGCAGCTGTCCGCGCTCTGCGCGTGGAAGTCGTCCGTCGAGCTGCCGTGAGATCGCGAACTCGGCCTCGCCGCACGTCAGCGACCCTTCGAGCTGCTCCCGCAACGCGCGTCGCGCGCGGAAGATCAGCGTCTCCACTGCGCTCGTCGAGACTTCGAGGATCTCTGCGATCTCGGCGTACGAGCGACCCTCGAGCTCGCGCATGACGAGTGCTGCTCGTTGGTTGAAGGCGAGATGACTCAAGGCTCGGCGGATGTCGTCGCCGGTCGGCGTCTCGTCGTCGGCGACCGTGTCAGCGATGTCGTCTTCGAATGAGACCTCGGCGGGACGCCGCGCCGACTGGCGGAACCGCTGACGGCAGACGTTGTGCGCGATCGCGATCAGCCAGTTCTGTGGTTTTTCCGGTCGGCTCCCCTTCTCCACGTACGCGCGATAAGCGTTGAGGAACGTCGTCTGGGTGACGTCCTCGGCGTCGGCCGGGTTGCGCATGACGGCGAGCGCGTAGCGATACACGTCGCCGACGTGCCGCTTGTAGAGCCGCTCGAAGCCCCGGTCCGAGCGAGGCCGCTGCGCCAGCAGGGGCGTCATGCCCTAGTAGATACCTGATGGGGCGGAATCTTGCGCCCCCCGATCGGTACCAAACGGCTTAAGGCAGAGGCAGGGGAGGTGGCGGAAGCGGGATCGGCGGGACGGCGACCGGCGCTGGGGGCAGGCTCGGGACGGGTACCGGCAACGCAGTGGCCGGCGCCGCCACGACCTGCTGAACCGCGCTCGTCAGGTCGGAGGCCGTCGTCGCGACCTGGGAGACCGGACCGGACTGCGTGCCGGAGACCTGAGTCTTCGAGGTGGACGAGGCCGGCTGCGCGGCTGCTACTTGCGCTGCAGTGAGGGCGGTGACGCCGTCTTCGCGGGACGTCGCCACCGAACTGTTCCTCGCGACCCTCTGTCCATCGCGAACGCGGAGCTTGTTCGTCTGCTGAGCTTTCAGTCCACTCTCTCCGCCGTGGCTCGGTTGTGCGACCCCGAAGCCCGTACTCGGGTCAGCCGCAGCCGTTGCGAGCCCGCCGCGATCTCCTCCGACCCCGGTCCCGAGAGCGGCAGCGATGATCGCGATAGCGGCCTTGACCAGGAAGCCTGTCCCTGCGACTGTGCCGCCCCCGGCCAGCACACCGCCTCCTCCTTCGAAGAACTGCGTCAGCGAGGTCGGCAGCGGAACGGCGGCAAGGGAGCGGAGTGCCGAGGCCCGCAGGCGCAACGACTGGCGCGCGCGGAAGATGAGCGTCTCGACTGCAGAAACCGAGACGCCGATCGTGTCCGAGATCTCCGCGTACGTCCGGCCCTCGAGCTCACGCATGACGAGTGCCGCGCGCTGGTTGAACGGCAAACGCCCGAGCGCTCGTAGGACACCATCGAGATCGGGTTGCTCGGCTTCCGGAACCGCAAGTTGCGCGACGTGATCCTCCAGCGGAACTTCCTTCACGCGCCGACTCGCACGGGCGTACTTCGTCCGCGCAACGTTGTGGGTGATCTTGATCAGCCAGTTGTGTGGCTTTTCGATCTCGACCCCGCGCTGATAGGCGCGGTATGCGTTCAGGAACGTTGTCTGTGTGACGTCTTCCGCGTCGGCCGGATTACGCAGGAGGGCGAGCGCGTACTGGTAGACGTCCTTGACGTAACGGCGGTACAGAGACTCGAAGGCCTGATCTCGAGCTAGTACCGGGATCTCTGGCGCTGCGGTCGCCATCTGCTGATGGAACGAGGAACCCCCGCAGCAGGATACGGCAGGTTTTGTTCTTGGAAAAAGGTATTCGGCGGGATTAGGCGGGAGTCTTCGCGCGCTTGCGGTTCGGGACGTGGATCGCCCGGCCGAGCGCCACCAGCCCGGCTTCCTTGATCGCCTCCGACAGCGTCGGGTGGGCCGCCATACCGTCGGCCACGGTTTCGACGGTCGCCTCAGCGTCGATCGCCACCACGCCTGCCTCGATCAGGTCGGTCACGTGCGGGCCGACCATGACGAGGCCGAGCAGTTCGCCGTACCGAGTCTCGTGAATCGACTTCACCCAACCCGTGGTCTCGTTCTGCATCACCGCGCGCGCGTTCGCAACCCACGGGAACATGCCCGTCGCCACGTCGTCGCCGTACTGCTCGCGCGCCTCCGCCTCGGTCAGGCCGACGCCCGCGATCTCCGGATCCGTATAGATCGGTCTCGGCACGGCACGGTTGTCGACGATGGCCTCGTGGCCGCAGGCGTTCTCGGCCGCGACCTCACCTTCGCGAAACGCGGTGTGCGCAAGCTGCCAGTAGCCCGCGCAGTCACCGACCGCGTAGACGTGCTCGACTGTGGTGCGGCGATGCTCGTCCGCAGCGATGCCCTTGCGCTCGTCGAACTCGACGCCGATCGCTTCGAGCCCCAGCCCTTCGACGTTCGGGCCACGGCCGACGGAGACGAGCATGAGATCCGCTTCGACTGTCTCGCCGTCGCCGAAGTGCACGGTCAACGAAGCGCCGTTGTCCTCGACCTTCCTGCACTGCTTCTCCAGATGAAGCGTGATCCCGCGCTTCCCGAACTGCTTCGCGAGCTCCTTCGACGCGTCCGCATCCTCCTGCGGAATCAGGGCCGGGAGCATCTCGATGATCGTCACCTCGCTGCCGAAACGGTGGAAGATCGAGGCGAACTCGCAGCCGATGATGCCGCCCCCGAGGACGACGAGGCGCTTCGGGACTTCCGCCTGCGCGAGCAGTCCCTCCGAGTCGACGCAGCGGCCGGAGTCGAGCCCTTCGATCGGCGGAAGAAGAGGGAACGAGCCGGTCGCGATGATCGCCTGCTTGAAGGTGACGTCCTCGCCGCCTTCGACGGCGAGCGTGTGCGCATCCTTGAACGTGCCGCTTCCCTTGACCCACTCGACGCCGTTCGCCTTGAAGAGCGAGGCGACACCTTGTGTCATCTGCTTGACAACACCGTCCTTCCACTCGTTCGCCTTGCCGAACTCGAGCTGGAAGCCGCCTAGCTTCACGCCCAGCTTGTCGAAAGTGTGCTCGGCCTCTTTCAGCGCAAAGGCCGTCTGCACCCAGGCCTTCGTGGGGATGCACCCGATCCGCAGGCAAGTGCCTCCGAGCTCCGGCTCGCGCTCGATGCAGGCGACCCTGGCCCCGAGCTGCGCAGCACGGATCGCGGCCGTGTAACCACCAGGCCCTCCTCCTAGAACGGCGACGTCGACTTCCATCACGCTCGATCGTATCGACCGCGCACTAACTCAGATCTGCCTTCATCGTGACCGTCCCGTCTTTCTCCTCTACGGGACGGAAGCCGTAGCGCTCGTAGAGCTTGGTCATGCCCAGCTCGGCGCTGAGGCTGATCGCCTTGTGGTCCTGCTGGCGGGCGCGGTCGAGCAGGGCGGTCATCAGCTCGCCGCCGAGACCGCTGCCGCGGCGGCTCGGGACAACGGCGATCGTCAGCTCAGGCGTTTCCTCGTCGACGAAGCCGAAGCCTGGCGCGTTCGAGGGGAAGAGGCGGTACCAGGCTGCTCCGACCGGGCCGGCCTCCCAGGCCACGAGCCCGGCGTCCCCCGGCCGGCCCCAGTTGTTGACGTACCTCGCCACCGGTAGGTCGGGATCGGCGTTCAGCCGCCAGTGGTAGGCGTGCTTCAGCATGTCGCGAAGGAAACGGAGGTCTTGTGGCCCGGCCTGGCGGATCACGGAGTTGAGTTTAAGCCGCGGTCACTCGAACGAGTGATTGTTCGCAAACCAGGCAAGAAGGCGCTACCTGCGGCATCTTCAAGGTTATGAAACGTGACGATGATCGGCGGACCGAGTTCGGCACCGGGCTGCGGGCCCGTCTGCTTCGACGCCGCGCATCGCGACTGGGTCCCGGCCGCGTTCGCCTGCCTGCGCCGCTTGTTCAGCGGCCTTCCGCCATCTAGCTAGCCGTATAAGCCTCGGCGCCCCGCAGAGCGCCCGGCAAAGGAACGACCAAGGCGCATCTCGTCGCGTTCGACCACGCCGTCAAGCGGCAACCGCAGGCAGCCCCAACTCCCGCGCGACCCAAGGCAGCGCCACTTCCAGCTGCCTGCGCTGAACCTCGCGCACCCTGGGTGCAGTCGCCGGCGCCGGCAGTCCGACTCGAGCTGCCCAGTAGCCGGCCACGAGAGCTGCGATCCCCTCGGAGTCCGGTACGACCTGCCAGGGCTCCGGGCCGCCTTCGAAGCTCAAGCTCGGCGCCAAGGCCACCAGATCGAACAGTCCCTTGCCGATGCACGCGAGGTTCCAGTCGACAAGCAGGGTGCGCTCTCCGTGGAAGCAGAGGTTGTCGCTTCGAACGTCCGTATGCAGGAGGGCGTCACCTGCCAGGTCGCACTCGGACGACACCCGCGCGAGCGTTGGGAGCGTCGTGTCGAGCCACTCGCGCGAGCACAGACCGGCCGAGAGAAACGGTTCCGGATCTTCACGCACAGCGGACCAGCCGTCGATGCTCTCACGCAACGTTTCGAGGCGCGCGAGCCCAGGGGGCGGCTCGGTCGCGCGCACCGCGGCGAGCGTCTCGAGCAGGAGCGAGATCTGAGCTTGCGACCAGGGAGGAGGCCAGTGCGCGTCGCTCAGGTCCTCGAGCACGAGGAACGTCGCGCCAGCCGCATCGTGCCAGGCCACCAGGTCGGGCAGAAAGCTCGCACCCAGCGACGTGTAGATGCGACTCTCGTCCCGAAGCCAGCCGCCGGCCAACTCGTCGAGCGCGAACTTTACGAACACGCGCCGCTCGTCGTCGAGATCTACGGTCCATTTGTCCGTGTTCGTTCCATAGCCGCCGCCGCGAACGCTCTCCCACCGGAGCGGTGTTGCGCCTGTCGCGGCTGCGATCTCAGCCTGCGGAAAGCTCTTGTGCAAACTGCAGGCGGTTACCGTCGGGATCGAACACGTCCAGCAGACGCATCTCGCCGTGCAACTCGAAGACGACCCCCACCTCGACGCCGTCGTTGCGTAGCTCGTCCGCAACGACCTTGACGTCGTCGACGTCGACGTGGGCGACGCCGCTGTCTTCGTTCGGCTCGCCCTGCGCGAGCGCAATCTCCATCCCGTTGCGCTCGAGCTTCACCCAGCTGGCGTCAGGGTCTACGTACGTCTCCCTGAACCCCAGCTTGTCCTTGTAGAACGCACGTCCTGCTTCGAGGTCACGGACCTGGTACCAGACCGGCGTCACGAGGCGGTGAGTGGGAAAAGCGACGCGACCACCTTCAAAGCGCGAGCCCGGGCTCTTCCAGGAACGTCCTGACATCCCGTAGGAACTCGGCCGCCGTGGCTCCGTCGATCGCGCGATGGTCACACGTTAGGGTCAGTTCCATGCGCGGCCTCACGGCTGGTTGACCGTCGACCGGCACGACCTTGTCCTCGATCGAGCCGACGGCGAGGATCGCGGCCTGCGGCGGGTTGAGCACGGCGATGAACCGCTCGATCCCGTACATGCCCAGGTTCGAGATCGTGAACGTCCCGCCGTCGAGATCGGCCTGCTGCAGCTTCCCGTCGCGCGCGCGCCCGACTAGCTCCGCACGGGCAGCCGCAATCTCGGCGATCGACTTCCGCTCACAGCCTTGAATCACCGGCACGACGAGGCCGTTCGGAACGGCGACGGCGATCCCGATGTTCGCGGTTGGGTGCAGCTCGACCGCGTCACCCTTGTAGAGCGCATTCACCGCTCGATGGCGCATCAGTGCCGCGGCGCAGATCTTGGTGAGGAGATCGGAGATGGTCGGCTTCACCCCGTCCCCGTGCAGCTCCACGAGACGTTCCCGGAGCGGGAGCGCGCGACTCATGTCGACGGTGATCCCCAGTTGGAAGACCGGCGCCTGCCAGGCCTCCGTCAGCCGCCGCGCGATCGTCTTGCGCATCGAGGACAGCTGCTGCACCTCGACGCCTTCGACCGGCAACGCCGGTGCCGGAAGCGCGACCGGTGCTCCCGACGCCGCCGTGCGCTCGACGTCCTCTGCGACGACGCGACCGTCGGGGCCGGTGCCGGCGACCGCGCTCAGGTCGATCCCGCGCTCACGCGCGATGCGCCGTGCCAGCGGCGAGGCCTTGACCCGGCCGCCGTTCTCGCCGGCCGGCTGCCTGATCTCGGTGACCTTCTCCCCCATGTCCCCGGCAGACGCGCGTCGTCCACGCTCTCTTTCCTGTTGACGCGCGCGCCCGGGAGAGCCCTCTTCGTGCGCATCGTCGGACACTTCCTGCGCGGCCGAGCCGTTCCCGGCGGGCTCCGCCGGCTCGAGGTCGACGTGCTCGCCCTGCTCGCCGATCATCGCAATCGTCCTGCCGACCTCGACTTCGCCGGAAGAGATCGCGATCTTCAGCAGGACACCGGACGCCTCCGCCTCGACCTCCTGCGTCACCTTGTCCGTGTCGAGCTCGTAGAGCGGCTCGCCCTTCTCGACCTTGTCGCCCTCCGACTTGAGCCACTTCACGATCGTGCCGGACTCCATGCCCTGCCCGAGGCGCGGAAGCTTGACCTCAGTTGCCATTACGTGCGCCCCACGGTCCGGCGAATCGCTGCGAGCACGTCGTCGGCGTGCGGGACGACGAACTCCTCCATGACAGGCGCGAACGGCAGCGGCGCGAACTTCGCGCCGACGCGCTCGACCGGTGCGTCGAGCCAGTCGAAAGCGCCGTACTGGATCACGGCGGCGACTTCCGCGCCGAAACCGCCGCGCACGACCGCCTCGTGGGCGACGACGCAGCGGTTGGTCTTCTTCACCGAGGCGATGAGCGCATCCTCGTCGAGCGGCAGCAGTGTGCGCGGGTCGACGATCTCGACCGAGATGCCCTCCTGCTCCGCGTCCTTCGCTGCTGCAAGCGCCTCGTGCACGAGCCGGCCGGTCGCGATCACCGTCACGTCCTCACCCTGGCGATGCGTTCGCGCCTGACCGAGCGGGATCGGCTCGAACTCGTCTGGCACGTCCTCCTTGATCCCGTAAAGCGTGCGGTGCTCGAAGAAGACGACCGGGTTATCGTCGTAGATGGACGACCACAGCAGCCCGCGCACGTCGGTCGGCGTGGACGGGAAGACCACTTTGAGGCCAGGGATGTGCACGAACCACGCCTCCAACTGCTGCGCGTGCTGCGCGCCCGGCGACCACCCCGCACCGCCCTGCGTGCGAAAAGTCACCGGCACCGTCAGCTGTCCGCCGGACATGTAGCGGTGCTTCGCCGCCTGGTTGACGATCTGCTCGGTGGCGAGCGTGAGGAAGTCCTCGTACATGATCTCGGCAACGGGGCGCATTCCCTGCATTGCCGCGCCAATCGCCGCACCGGCGAGCGCCATCTCGGAGATCGGTGTGTTCCGGACCCGCTCCGGCCCGAACTCGTCGACGAGCCCCTGCGTGACCCCCATCGAGCCGCCCATCTCGGCGATGTCCTCGCCCATGATGAAGACGTCTTCGTCGTCGCGCATCGCGCGCGAGAGCGCGTCTCTGACTGCCTCTCTGTAACTCAATTCAGGCATTTGCGAGTCTCCCGAGCGCAGCATTTTTTGCGGAAGTCAGGCATAAATGTTCTTCAGGGCGTCTTCGGGTTTCGGATCGGTGCCGTTCTTTGCGAACTCGACCGACGCCTCGACGATCTCCTGCACCTCGCGGTCGATCTCCTCGACCTCGTCGCTCGAGAGCTCGAGCTTCGTGCGCAGGTGCTCGATCGGGTCCTGCGTTGCCCGCGTCTCTTCGAGCTCTTCCTTCGAGCGGTAGACCTGCGGATCGCCGATGTAGTGCCCGACGAGGCGGTACGTGTCGACGGCGAGGAAGACCGGCCCCTTGCCGCCGCGAGCATGCTCGAGCGCGCGACGCGCCGCCTTGTAGACGGCCTCGACGTCCTGTCCGTCGACCTTGACCGACTTCATGCCGAAGGCGACCGCACGCTGCGAGATGTCCTCGATCGGCATGTGCTGCCAACTGGGCGTCGACTCGGCCCAGTGATTGTTCTCGCAGACGAAAACCGCCGGAACCTGCCAGAGCTGCGCCAGGTTGAGCGACTCGTGGAAGGTGCCGATGTTCGTCGCCCCGTCACCGAAGAAGGCGACACCCACGCGTGGCTCTCCCCGCAGCTTGAACGCAAGGGCCGCACCCGTGATCGCCGGCAGGCCCCCGCCGACGACAGCATTCGCACCCATGTTGCCGCGCTCGACGTCATAGAGGTGCATCGAGCCGCCGTAGCCGTGGGAGCAGCCTTCGAGCTTCCCGTACAGCTCCGCCATCACCTCGTTCGGCGTGGTGCCTTTTGCGAGCGTGTGTCCGTGGGCGCGGTGCGTCGAGACGATGATGTCGCCCTCCTCGAGAGCGCGGCAGACGCCGACCGCGACGGCCTCCTGGCCAATCGCCACGTGCAGGAAACCCGGGAGCTCCCCGGCCCTGAACCGCTCTTCGACCTTCTCTTCGAACCGCCGGATCAGCAGCATCTCGCGGAAGAACTCACGGAGATCCGATGTCGAGAGCGTCCCTTTCTGTTCCACCTTCGCCATGAGCCTCAGTTTATGCTCAGGCTCTTGCGACTAGTCGAACAGTTCAACGAGCTCGAGCGCGACCTGGTGGACGGGTGGGCCGAGCTCAGACTCCAGCTCACGGTGGAGCAGGAATCTCGAGCCGAACGGGCTGCGGCGCTCCTCGCGCCGGCGAACCCAGGCCGACACGGCAGGGTCCTCCGCTTCGCGGTCGACCGCCGCGGGCCGGGCGTCGGGCCCGAAGCGGTCCGCCGGCTCCTCAATCGGCTCGACGACGAGGGGATCGAGGGAACGCTGGAGCTGCGAAGCGTGGAGCAGGCACCTCCGGAAGAGCTACGCGGGAAGGAAACGCTGCGAGCCCAATGGGAGCAGCGTCTCATTGCGGTGCCGCCGGACTGGAGCGACATCTACGCCCAGGTGCGACTGGATTCCACCGACTATCTCGAACGCGGGGCGCGTCTCCTCGCCCCGATCAATCCCGCGCGCTACGGCGGTGCGACGGCTTTGCGCTTCCGCAGCGCCCACCACTTCGGCTACGGCGTCTCTCCCGAGATGGCCGCGCGCTGTTTCGAGCGATGCGACGAGGAGGGGATCACCGGCGACGTCGAAGTTCTGTACGTGCTCTCCGATACGCATCCCGAAGCGACGCAGGGCCCCGTCTGGCTTCTTGGGGGCCGCACCGTATGACAACGAGCGGCGATCCCGTCTCCTGGTTCGTCATCGAGGCCGGCTGGCAGGTCGTCGACGCGCAGGGCGAGGAAATCGGCTCGGTCGACGAGGTGGTCGGGGATTCGGGCGACGACATCTTCAACGGGCTCTCCATCTCGACGAGCCTGCTCGGCAGGCCTAGCTACGTCCCCTCAGAGCAGGTGGGAACGATCACCCAGGGACGCGTGCAGCTGAAGCTCACGAAGGATCAGATCGAACACCTGGGCGAATTCGAGGAGCCCCCGACCACCGCCGAGATCCTCCCGGACGGGGCAGGTGCGGTGCGACGCGCCGAAGCCGCGGTCGAGGCGCCGATCCATTCGCACGAAGAGCGGCTCAACTTCCTCACGCGGGTCCGCCACGCGTTGCGGCGCTCGCTCGGCCGTTAAGTCAGAACGCCGGCGAGCTCCCGCGCGAGAGTCTTCGCGTCGCGCTCCGACGGTGCGACGATGAGAACGGTGTCGTCCCCGGCGAGCGTGCCGATGATCCGCTCGTGCTCGAGCTGATCGAGCGCCCGCGCGATCGCGGGCGCGGAGCCGAGCTCCGATTGGAGCACGACCATGTTTCCTGCCGGCGTCACCTTGCGGCCGAACTGACCCAGAATCGAATCGAGGACCTCTGCGGGATCGGCACGTCGGGCGACGTGAGGCAGCACGTACCGGGGCCGACCGAAGTGATCGTGCGTCTTTTCGAGACCTAGCTGCCGGATGTCTCGCGAGACCGTCGCCTGCGTGACGACGCAGCCGGCGTCCGCAAGCGCGTCGAGCAGCTCGAATTGCGTCCCGACCCTCTTCCGCGAGACGATGCTCTCGATCAGCCGCTGCCGCTCGGACTTCCCCAGCTGCATAACGCCAGCATACGTATGCAGGTTTGGCGCAGCCGGGGCTTGGTAGAACTCAACGTCATGCTTCGGAAGCTCCTCTGGACCGGCCTCTACGGCGCCCTCGGTGCGCTCGCGACCATTGTCTCGCGCCGCACCGCAGCTCGGATCTGGCGTACGCTCACGGGCGAGGAACCGCCGACCAAGAAATGACAGCCGATCAAACAGTCGAGCGTGCGGCGAGCAAGCTCCAGCGGCTCGCCAATCAGTTCGCGGGCGAGGGTGGCTTGAAGTCGAAGCTGGCCCAGCCACTCGCCGAGGACGCCGACCTCATTCGCAAGATGAAGCCGAGCCTGATCAAGGCGCGCGCGAAAGGCGAGGCTCCGACGAACCAGAAGCCGGGGCAGGCAACGATTGCGCCGTCCAGCCCCCAGCTCGGTGCCCGGCCGAAGGAGAAGCAGAAGAGCGGCGGGCCGAACCCCTGGCTCGTGGTCGGCGCCGCGCTCGCCGCCGGCATCGTGCTGGCGAAATGGATCGACTGGAGAGGCCATGCCCACCCAAGAGACTGACGGCCGCCCGACCCACGGCCTGGGCGCAGCGGTGAAGGAGGTTGCGGAGCGTGCCAGCGCCATCGTGCGCCTCGAGCTCGAGCTCGCGACGATGGAGCTCAAGCGGAAGGTCGTCTCGCTCGGGCTCGGGATCGCGTTCGCACTCGGTGCCGCAGTCATGCTCCTCTTCGTCATCGGCTTCGCGTTCGCGACGATCGCGGCCGCGCTGGCCACGGCGGTGTCCACCTGGCTCGCGCTCCTGATCACGACCGGGATCGTCTTTTTCTTTGCACTCTTCCTCGGCGTGCTCGGGTTCATGAAGATCAAGAAGGGATCGCCGCCGGTCCCAGAGCAGGCAATCCGCGAGGCAAAGCTCACGACGGAAGCGCTGAAGAGCAATGGCCGGTAGCAACAGCCGCACGCTCGACGAGGTTCGCCGCGATATCGAAGCCGAGCGCGAGCAACTTGCCGGTGCGGCGGAGACGCTGCGCGAGGAGATCGGTGAGGCGACCAACATCGGCGCCAAGCTGCGGGCCAACCTTCCCGTGGTGGCGATTGGCGCGCTCGGCGTCGGCTTCTTCTTGGCCGGCGGCGTGGGTGCGACCGCACGGCTGATCTTCCGGCGCGGGCGGGAGGGTTAGTGCCGAAGTTCGGCCGCTTCCGCGTTGTCGACCGCGACTGATCGCGACGCGACCGTCGGGCGCGTCCCGAGCTCGCCCGAGAAGCTGAGCCTGGCCGAGTGGGTCGCCGCCTTCAAGCGCACCTTCACGGCGTTCATGAAGGACGACTGCATGGGCCTCGCGCAGCAGGTCGCCTACAGCTCCCTCCTCGCCTTTTTCCCGGCAGTGGCCTTTCTCGTCGGCGCGCTCGGGCTCTTCCACCTGTTCGGCGACGTCAAGTCGTTGCTCGACCCGATTGCCCCGAGCGGCGTGATCAAGTTCATCACCGGTTTGCAGAAGGACTCGAAGGGCGGAACGTCCGCGGCCGCTTTCCTCATCGGCTTCTTCGGGGCGGTCTGGGCCGCAAGCGGCGCGATGACCTCGGTGATCAAGGCCGTGAACCGCGCCTACGACCGTCAGGAGACACGACCCTTCTGGAAGGTGCGCGGCATCGCGATCATCCTCGTCGTCACGAGCGGAATCACGACCGCCGGCATCTTCCTGCTCGTCATCGTGGGCGGCTCGCTCGGCGACGCGATCGCGAAGAAGGCGGGACTGGGCGGCGCTTTCCAGCTGGTCTGGGTCATCGCGCGGTGGCCGGTGACGTTCTGCGCCATCCTGCTCTTCTTCGGGCTCGTCTACTACCTCGCTCCGAACAAGGAGCAGCGGAGCTGGAAATGGATCACGCCGGGCTCGGTGGTCGGCGGTCTGCTCTGGCTGCTTCTGTCGGGCCTGTTCGCGCTCTACGTCACGTTCGCCGGGAACTACACGAAGACGTATGGGACGATCGCAAGCGGCGTGATCCTGTTGTTGTGGCTGAACTACTCGGCCTTCGCGCTGCTCTTCGGCGCGGAGTTGAACGCGGAGCTCGACCGGCAGGCCGACCTTCGCGCGGCGGGCGGCGAGAACGCGGGGCTCGTGAGACTCGCTCGGCGCGGAGCCTGACGATCAGGCAGTAGCGTGAGCCCGGCGAGCAGAGGGCGAGCACGTTTCGCGTGACCGTGCCCGCTCTCTACGACGCCGCGCGCCTTCGGACTTACGCCGTCGGAGCGATGCTCTTTCGCCTCAGGGCCACGCCCACCGCGATCAGCGCGAGCGCGATCAGCATCACGATCCAGATCGGGAACCCGGTGAACGGCAGCGTCCCGCTGCCGATCGCCCCCGTCGCGCTGAGCACTCCGGCTGCTGCTTCGGGTCGTCCTTGCTGCGACGCCACGACCGGCTTCGCCATGACGGGCCCCTTGGGATCCACCGAAGCAGGCCTCGAAGGCGCGGCAGGCATGGGCCCACCGGGATTCGAGCCGTGCCCCGGATCGCCCGGCTTGCCAGGATCGGGAGTCGGGCTCGGCCGCGGAGTCGGCGGCGACTGAGGCTGCGTGCCGCAGGCTCCTCCCCGCTTCCCCTTCAGCGCGTGCACGTCCACCTCGTGACCACCCGAGCAAGGTGAAGCCTTGTGAGGTTGGCTGTTGCCCGGCCCGTGGAGGACCGTGCTTCCGGCAGCGCCGTTCCCCATCGCGATCTGCCCGGCCGTCTTGCCGTTGCCGTACACCTTCGTCTGGTCGGACGAGGCCGCGGCGTGCGTGTCATGCGGCGCGGTGTCGTTCGACGGCTTGACACCGGTCTGAGCCCCTCCCGCAGCCGAAGCCACGGTGGTCGCCGACACTGCCGGAACTGCGGCAGTCACGTCGTCTTTCTTCAGCTGTCCCGGAGCGCCGGCCGAGTTGCCAGGGCTGGAGCTCTGTGACGCGGCCGCCGCAGGAGCTGCAGCCGCTGGTTCGTTTTTTCCGTTTCCGTTGCCGTTAGCCGCGTAAGCCGAAGCTGACGCCAGGCCGGCGATGCCTAGAACGAGCACCAGAGTGCCCACGAGCCGCAGTTTCATGTCTCCCCCTCATTGGTCCCTCTCCCCGATCTCACCTTATGAGTGGAAGGCCCCTTGTCCACTCATTTACAGATTTCCCTGAATCGAGGGATGCTTGACAGGACGAGCGCAAGAGCCGCAGATCACTACGGCTAGGAGTCCGAAGCCGAGGCGCTAGGCCCTGAGCTCGGCGCCAAAGGCTGCCTCGAGTGCGTCGACGATGCGGTTTCGGAGCTCGCCGGCGTCCTCGTCGGTGAGCGTGCGCTCGGGTGACTGGAATGTGACCGAGAAGGCGATCGACTTCTGTCCCGCGGCGATCTGACCGCCCCGGTAGACGTCGAAGGCACGCATCTCGCGAAGCTCGGGACCGGCGGCTTCCTGAGCCGCGGCGACTAGCTCCCCCGCTGTTACGGCGTCCGGTAGGACGAAGGCGAGATCCTGGCGCACGGGCGGATATGTGATGACGTCCTCGTAGACGATCAGGTCGGGGATGCGGTCGACGAGGGCGTCGACGTCGAGCTCGAACGCACCCCATTCGCCGGGGAGTTCAGGCTCCCGCAGTGAGGCGACCCAGCCTTCGTCGGTGCGCGCGCCACGGCCGGGTGCGGGCAGGTCGTCGGCAGGCTGGAAGTTCGGCTCGACGGCGAGGGCGGCATAGAGGCCCTCCACCGTGCCCTTGGCGAAAGCGAAGCCGCCTTGCGCGATCCCGCCGACACGCCAGCGTTCCTCGGGCAACTGTTCGCCGGTCGGGAGGTACACGTGCGCCTGTTCGAACAGCGCGATGTCGTCGTTGCCGGCATCGACATTGCGCCGCGCCGACGCGAGCAGGCCTTCGACGAGCGACGTTCGCAGAACAGCTTGCTCGCTCGAGAGCGGCTCCTGGAGTCGGACTGCGCCCGTCGCCGAGCCCTCCGGCAGCAGACTCCACGTGTATGCCTCCGAGTACCCGAAGCCGACGAGGACGTCCTCGACCCGCCGCCTGATCCGCTGATGCTTGGACAGCCGGCCGAACATTGCCTGACGGATCGGCAGACGGGCGGGAACATCGCCGAGCCGAAAACGGGCGACTTCCTCGACGACGTCGATCTCGCGAGTGACGTCACGAGCACGCCAGGTAGGGACTGACACCTCCTCACCGCTGACGCCGAACCCCAGTCGCCCCAAGATCGCGTGCTGCTCTTGCGGAGGCGTCTCGATACCGAGCACGGCGTCGGTTCGCTCGGGACGGAAGTGGACCACCGGAGGCTCCGGCAGCCCGGCGTGGACGTCGGCATGACCGACCCACGTCGCCCCCGCAAGCTCGACGATGAGCTGCGTGGCGAGCTTCGCCGCCTGCTCGGCGAGATAGGGGTCGATCCCCTTCTCCCAGCGGTTCGAGCCCTCGGTGCGAAGACGTAAGCGCTCCGACGTGCGGAAGATCGTGTACGGCTCGAAGTTCGCAGACTCGAGCAAGATGTCCGTCGTCTCGACTCCGATTTCCGTCTCTTCGCCGCCCATGATTCCCGCCAGCGCAATCGGGCGCTCGGCATCCGCGATCATCAGGTCGTACGGCTCGAGGTCGCGTTCGACATTGTCGAGCGTGCGCAGCTTCTCCCCGGACTTGGCCCGTCTCACGACGATCTTGCCGCCTGCGAGCTTCGCGTAGTCGAACGCGTGGAGCGGATTGCCGAGAGCGAGCATGACGTAGTTCGTGATGTCGACGACGTTGGAAATCGGCCGCATTCCCGCGGCGAGGAGCCGGGCTCTGAGCCAGACCGGCGAGGGACCGATCGACGCTCCGCGGAAGAGCCTGCCGATGTAACGCGGGCAGGCCTCGAAGTCCTCGACGGTGACCTCGACTGGCTCGTCGGCATCCAGTTGGCGATCGGCGCCAGGAGGCGGTGCGAGCTCTAGGTCGTAGAGCGCAGCCACCTCTCGGGCGATCCCGTAGACCGCCAAGAGGTCCGGCCGGTTGTGGCTCGTCTCCAGCTCGAGCACCGTGTCGGTCAGCGGCAGCACGTCCGCGAGCGGCGTTCCGGGCTCGATCCCGTTGGGCAGGAGCATGATCCCGCTGTGATCCGTGCCGAGCTCGACCTCGTCTTCCGCGAGGATCATTCCGTCGCTGAGCTCGCCGCGGACTTTGCGCTGCTCTAGCTGCAAGCCGTTGGGCAGCACGGCACCTGGCAGCGCGACACCGACCGTCGCGCCCGCTGCGAAGTTCCAGGCCCCGCAGACGATCTGGCGGGGATCGCCGTCGCCCACGTCCACCTGGCAGAGCTGTAGCCGGTCCGCGTTCGGATGCTTGACGGCGTCGAGGACGCGCCCGACACGGAAGAGCCCGAGGTTCCCGTCGACGTCTGCGACACCGACCGTTTCGATTCCGTCGAGCTCGCACGTCGAGATGACGAGGCGGTCCGCCAGCTCGGGGATCGGCATCTCGACCGCGACGTACTCCCGCAGCCAGCTGATCGGGACCTTCACTAGAACTGCCTCAGGACTCGCAGGTCGTTCTCCCAGAACATGCGAATGTCGGGAATGCCGTGGCGCTGAGCCGCGATGCGATCGAGGCCGAGGCCCCACGCAAAACCTGACCACTCCTCGGGGTCGTAGCCCATCTTCTCGAACACGGCCGGGTCGACGGCACCGGCGCCGCCCATCTCGAACCAGCCGGTGTACCTGCAGAAGGCACAGCCCTCGCCGTCGCACAAGAAGCAGGTGACGTCGAATTCCACCGACGGTTCCGTGAACGGGAAGAAGCTCGTTCGCATCCGAACATCGCGGCCCTCGCCGAACATCGCGCGGAAGAAGTGCATCAACGTTCCCTTCAGGTCCGCGAGCGTGATCCCCCGGTCGACTGCGAGCGCTTCGACCTGGTGGAAGTTCGGCGTCGAGCGAGGGCTCGGAGTGTCTCGCCGGTACGTTCGCCCCAGCGTTGCGATGAAGATCGGCGGCTGACGCTCCTCCATCACGCGGATCTGTCCGGTCGACGTGTGCGTCCGGAGGAGCGTGTCATCGTCGACGTAGAACGTGTCGCGATGGGAGCGCGAGGGATGCGTGAGCGGCTGGCTGAGCGCATCGAAGTTGTGCCAGACCGTCTCGACCTCGCGGGTATCGACGATCTCATAGCCCAGTCCGAGGAAGATGTCCTCGACCTCACGCCTGATCTGCGTCAGGGGATGCAGGCGCCCCCGCCGCAGCGGTGTGCCCGGCAGCGTGACATCGAGGTGCTGGTCGAGCTCGGCCAGAGCGCCTCGCTCGAGCTCCGCCTCACGGGCCGCGAACGCCTCCTCGAGGCGCTCGCGCACGGCGTTGAGCGCCATGCCGGTCTCTCGGTCACGGACATTCCGAAGGCCGACCTTGAGTTCACTCTTCCGGCCCAGCCAGGCGGTATGAGCCTCCGCCAGCTCGCCCGAGGTCGTTGCTTCCGCGAAACTCTTCAAGGCGTTGTCTGCATACGCGTCCCAATCCACAGGCCGAATAGTGCCCCTTCCGGTGATACTGCCGCGCTTCTGGGTCGCGAGCACCAAGCCAGAGGTCGCACTCGACTGCGCCCAGGCTGGTCTGCCTGGGCAAAGGCGAGGGTGGGCTCTGGCGCCGCGTGATCGCGGGTCAGAAGCCCGGCGGGTATTGCCGGGAGGGACACCAAGCTTTTGAGCAGTTACGACGCGATAGCGGAGCTCTACGATCCCTGGAGCGCGAGCGTCGTGGAGGACGTCGGCTTCTACCTCGAGGAAGCACACAAGTCGGGCGGGCCGGTCGTCGAGCTCGGAGTGGGCACCGGACGGATCGCTGTACCGGTTGCCGTCGACGGGATCCGCGTCATCGGAGTCGACTCCTCTCGGGGGATGCTGGACGTGTGCGCCCGCCGTGCCACGCTCGCCGGCGTCCAGCTCGACCTGAGGGTCGGCGATCTACGGAACCCGCCGGTCAGCGAACGTGTGCCGCTCGTGATCTGCCCCTTCCGCTCGCTGCTGCACATGCACACGGACGAGGACCGACTGGCCGTCCTCGACAGCGTGGACCGCCTTCTTCTCCCCGGCGGCCACTTCGTCTTCGACGTGTTCGCTCCGGGAGCGCGGGACATCGCAGCCACGCACGAGCGTTGGCTCGAACGCGAGCCCGGGATCTACGAGCGCGCATCCTGGAACGAGCAGGAACGAACGCTCACGCTCACCGTCCGAGGCGTGAGTGGCGAGACCACCATGGCGCTCGCATGGCTGGCCCCGGAGGAATGGAGCGCGTTGCTGGGAGGAGCCGGCTTCGAGGTGGAGGCGTGCTACGGCTGGTTCGACCGCAGCCCCTACAAGGGCGGCGAGGACACGGTGTGGGTCACGCGCCGCGGCGCCTGAGCTCGTAGAGCGCGATCGTTCCGGCCATGGCCACGTTGAGCGACTCCACCCCACCCTCGAGTGGAATCGTCGCCTGCCGGTCACATTGGGCCAAGACTTCTTCGGGCAAGCCCTCGCGCTCGGCCCCGAGGACGAAGAGCACGGTCGGGCCGAACTCGATCTCCACAAGCGGTTGACCGCCGCGCGGTACGAGAGCGATCCGCTCGCCGGGCGCCCGTTCGAACTCGACCAACGGTACGCGGAAGAGCGAACCGGCTGACGCGCGCAGGGCCTTCGGCCCAGTGGGATCCGCGGAACCCGAAGAAGGTGCGACGAACGCCGGACCGAATGCATCGGCCGACCTGATCAACGTGCCGATGTTGCCCGGGTCGCCGACGTGCCAGAGCGCGAGTCCAACAGCAGGCAATTCCTCGGGGAGAGCACTGCGCCGGAAGATGCCGATGACTCTCGGCGGATGCCCGAGCGTCGAGACCTCGGCCAGGAGCGCCGGCTCGACGTTCTCTCCAGCGAGAAGCAACTCGACCGGCTCGACCCCGGCGTCGACCGCCGCCTGCACGAGATCTTCACCCTCTGCGACGAAGAGCCCGAGCTTGTCGCGCCAACTGCGGTCGTGCAGCTTCCGGACGAGCTTGAGCTTCTCGTTGTCGAGAGAGGTGATCAGGACTGCTGGGCTGCCAACGCCGCTTTGGATTTCTCGGCGATGGCGGCGAAGGCCTGCGGATCGCTGACGGCGAGATCGGCGAGCACCTTGCGGTCGAGCTCGATCTCCGCCTGCTTCAGCCCGGCCACGAACTGGTTGTACGAGAGACCGTTCGCACGCGCGGCCGCATTGATCCGCATGATCCAGAGTCGGCGGAAGGTCCGCTTCTTGTTCTTGCGGTCGCGGTACGCGTAGGTGAGCGAGTGGTCGACCTGCTCCTTGGCGTAGCGGTACGAGGACTTCTTCAGCCCCCAGTAGCCCTTGGCCTGATCGAGAACCTTGCGCCGTTTCTTGCGGGAGGCGACGGAACGCTTGACGCGGGGCATTAGTGCTCCTGCCAGTAATGCCGTCGAGCTTCTGGGTCGCGAGCACCAAGCCAGAGGCCGCACTCAACCGCAGCAAGGCTGGTCTGCCTTGCTAAGGGCGAGGGTGGACTCTGGCGCAGCGTGATAGCGGGCCAGAAGCCGGCAAGTATTGCTGGGAGGAGCACTAAGATCGCCTCGCCCGTTTGCCGAGCATTTGCTTGAGGGCGCTCACGTTGGCCTCCGCCACCGGCTGGTCCTTGCTGAAGCGACGCTTCCGTTTCGAGGTCTTCTTCGTCAGGTTGTGGCTCTTCATCCCCTGCCGGCGCAGCAGCTTGCCGCTGCCGGTGACTTTAAACCGCTTCTTCGCGCTGCTCGATGTTTTCGTCTTGGGCATCTCGTTTGACTCCTGCGTTCTTCGTCGGCGCCAGCACCATGGTCATGTTCCTGCCGTCGAGCAGCGGCTGCGATTCCACCATCCCGATCTGCTGAACGTCCTCCGCGAGCCGCATGAGCAGGTCGCGGCCGCGCTCGGGATGGGTGGTCTCGCGGCCCCTGAACATGATCGTCACCTTCACCTTGGCGCGCTGGTTCAGGAAGCGCTCGACGTGACCTTTCTTCGTGTTGTAGTCGTGCACTCCGATCTTGGGCCTGAGCTTGATCTCCTTGACGTTGATCTGCGTCTGGTGCTTGCGGGCGAGCTTGGCCTTCTGTTCCAACTCGTACCGGTACTTCCCGTAGTCCATCACCCGGGCCACCGGCGGATCGGCCTGCGAGGCAACCTCGACGAGATCGAGCCCCTTGTCGAAGGCGTACTGCATCGCTTCCTTCGTGGGCTTGATCCCGAGCTGCGAGCCGTCGTCGTCGATCAACCTGACCTGCGAGGCGCGGATGTAGTCGTTGATCCGTGCCTGCGGAGCTGGCCGCGAAGGCGGTTCGACCGTTCGCCTCGGCCTCAAAGGGCTATCACCAAACTAAATTCGATCCTTTCTCTTGATGTCACGCCCGAGCCAGGCGGAACCCAGGCACGGGATTGCAAAAAATGAAGCCGCTGCACGCAGCGGCCCAAAATCCTCGTCCTTGCGACTCGGTTGAACCACGCAGAGCTCAAGCTCGCGAGGTGAGGAACGTGGGCGCTCCTGCTTGCAGACCTACAGCGTAGCAACCTCTGAGATTTCCGCACGGAGGCCCTCCAGGCTGAGCGTCGACTGCTCCCCACCCCGCTTGCGCACCGCCAGGGACTCATCGGACTCCTTGTCCCCGTACACGATCACGTAGGGGATCTTCTCGAGCTCGGCGTCGCGGATCCGTTTGCCCACTGTCTCGTCCCGTTCGTCGATCTCGACCCGGTAGTCGCCCAATCCCGTCTCTTTCAGTACATGGGCAGCCTGGCGGTGATCCTCACCGACCGGGATGATCCGGATCTGCACCGGCGCGAGCCAGAATGGGAACGCCCCGGCGTAGTGCTCGATCAGGATCCCGGTGAAGCGCTCGAGCGACCCGAGCAGCGCGCGGTGGATCACGACCGGATCGTGGTCGGTGTTGTCGGCCCCGGAATACGTCAGCCCGAACCGTGTCGGCATCTGGTAGTCGAGCTGGATCGTCCCCATCTGCCACGAGCGCCCGAGCGAATCCGTCATGTGCAGATCGATCTTCGGGCCGTAGAACGTCCCCTCGCCGGGGCTGATGACGTAGTCGATCTCGTGTCTCTTCAGGGCGGCCTCGAGTGCCGCCTCCGCCCGGTCCCACTGGTCGTCGGTGCCGAGTCGCTTCTCCGGCCGCGTCGAGAGCTCGGCGCGCGCCGACAGGCCGAACAGGTCGTAGAGGTACCGGGCGTACTCGACCATGCCGTGGATTTCTTCCTGAATCTGCTCCTCCGTGACGAAGACGTGAGCGTCGTCCTGCGTGACGTGCCTGACCCGCAGCAGGCCGTGCAGCGTGCCGCCCCGCTCGTCCCGGTGCAGGGTCGACGACTCCGCATAGCGGAGCGGCAGCTCGCGGTAGCTGCGGCGGCGGCTGCCGAACAGGAGCATGTGGCCCGGACAGTTCATCGGCTTCAGCGCCATCGGCTTCTCCTCGCCGTGGCCCTGCACGAAGAACATGTTCTCCTCGTAGTTCTCGTAGTGTCCCGAGGTGACGTACGTGTCGATGTCGTAGAGGAGCGGCGTCTTCACCTCGACGTAGCCGCGCTTCGCGTTCTCACGGCGCCGCAGGTCCTCGAGCTCGTTCCAGATCACCATCCCCTTCGGGTGCCAGAACGGCGACCCCGGGGAGTTCTCGGCGAGATGAAAGAGGTCGAGCTGCTGCCCGAGCTTGCGGTGATCGCGCCGTCGAGCCTCCTCCAGCCGCTCGAGGTACGCATCGAGGTCGGCCTGGGAGTAGAACGCGGTACCGTAGATGCGGGTCAGCTGGGTGTTCTTCTCGTCGCCGCGCCAGTACGCCCCCGCGAGGCTCGTGAGCTTGATCGCCTTGATCGGCTTCGAGTTCTGCAGGTGGGGACCGCGGCAGAGATCCGTGAAGTCACCCTGGGTGTAGAAGGAGATCGGGCCCTCAGCCGTTCCGACGAGCTCGACCTTGTAGGGCTCACCCTCCGCCTCGAAGCGGCTGCGCGCCTCGTCGGCGGAAACTTCCTCCCGCGTCCATTCGCGACCCTCCTCGAGCTCGCGCCGGATCTCGTCCCCGATCCGCGGGAGGTCGTCTTCCCCGATCGGTTCCGGGAACTCGAAGTCGTAGTAGAAGCCGTTCTCGATCGGCGGGCCGATTGCGACCTTCACGCCGGGGTAGAGACGACGGACCGCCTCGGCGAGGAGATGCGCGGACGAGTGCCGGAGGACGGAGAGCGCGTCGGGGTCGTCTTTGTCTCGCGTCGTGAGGATCTGGATCGGCTGGCGGTCCTCGAGCGGCAGCCGCAGGTCCTGGACGTGCCCGTTCGAGCGAACGAGAACGGCCTCGTCGGCGAGCTTCGGCCCGATCGCGCGAGCGGCGTCGAGCCCCGTCGCGCCGTCAGGAAGTTCGAGTTCCGAATTGTCGGGCAGAACGACCTTCATGACCGAACAGGATAAGGAACATCCGCGCGAGGACGATCGCAACGAGGAGCTCGACGAGTCACCGGTGCCGGATCCGACCGAAAAGAAACGACCGTCAGACGATGATCCAGAGGCCGACTAGGCACCGCGCACGACCCGCGGAAGATTTGTCAAGTCTCTTCGACCCAACTTCGCAGCCTGGCCGGCGCTTTGAGCCAGTAGCTCTCTCGCATCCATTCCAGCGCGTTTTCTAGCGTCTCCTCGTCGGCGACGGTGACGGTGACCCAGCCGTAGCGTCCGACGTAGCGCGCGACACTGACATACGTCATATGCAGCGCAATTTCCCTTTCTTCAGGGGTGAGCTTCACGGTAAGCGTTACCGAAACTTCTCCGTCCGACATCGCTGCAAACATCTTGTTGTCGCCAACCTTGAAAACCGGATGTCCCCAAGGCGAGTCCTCGTATGTCTCCGGAAACGACAATGCGAGATCGCGGATACGTTGTCCGTACGACATGTGTTGTATTTTCATCGTTTCGTAGGGAATCGTGCGGGGTACGCAACGTGCGATTCAAACTGCTAGGAGGAGAGATGCCTCAAAACATACGAGACGTCATGACCTCCAATCCGTGCATCATCGACGCAGAGAACTCAGTTGCGTACGCCGCGAAGATGATGCTCGAGGAGGATGTCGGCCTCGCACCCATCGTGGAGGGCGACAGATTGATCGGGATGCTGACCGACCGCGATATCGCAACGCGGGTAACAGCAGAGGGGAGAGATCCCGATCAAGTGAAGGTTCGCGACGTGGCGTCGAAGCAGCTCATCACCATCGATCCAGGGCAGGATCTGGACGAGGCGCTGCGAAGGATGGCCCAGCATCAAGTACGCCGTTTACCGGTAGTCGAGGTAAGCGGTCGGCTCGTAGGTGTCGTTGCGCAAGCAGATATCGCGCGAGAAGGTGACGACAGACGGACGGGTCAGCTCGTAGAGGAAATCTCCGAATCAGGAGGACGGATGTCAAGCATCGAAGACGTGCAGTACCCAAGGCAGGTGGAAGACGAACAACCGCAGGTGCAGACCCTGGTGGGCCAGGAGCCCCAGGTCGAAGAGCAGCAGCAGGAAGAGGAAGGCATCTCCAAGGTGCAGTCCTCCAGCCGCGGACGGCGCAAGCGGTCCGCCACCAAGCGCAAGACTGCGGCCCGCAAGTCCACGGGGACCCGCAAGCGTAAGACCGCTTCGCGGAAGCGGAGCACAGCGAAGCGCAGCACGACGAAGAAGCGGAGCACCGCGAAGAAGCGCAGCACGGCCAAGCGCAAGACCACGTCGCGGAAGCGGAGCACTGCGAAGCGGAGCACCACGAAGCGCCGTGGCACAGCGAAGAAGCGGAGCACCACGAAGCGCCGCAGCACCGCGAAGAAGCGCGGCACGGCCAAGAAGCGCAGCACGGCCAAGCGCAAGACTGGCGCCCGCAAGGCCGCCGGGACGCGCAAGCGGAAGACCGCAGCACGCAAGACGGCCGGCCGCAAGGCCGCCGCGACGCGCAAGCGGAAGACCGCGACCCGCAAGACGGCCGGCCGCAAGGCCGCCGCGACGCGCAAGCGGAAGACAGGCGCGCGCAAGGCCACTACGGCGCGCAAGTCGACGGCTCGAAGGCGCACCACGCGCCGCAAGACCCGCTAGCCAGAAAAGCGATAGCAGAACGAAAGAGCCCCGCTCACGCGGGGCTCTTTTTTTTTGCCAGATCTCGCGGCCTAGGGACGGGCCAGCGTGATCGGAGGAGTGGTGAAGGTCTCCCAGTCCGCCGAGTTGGCCGCGTCGCCGAGCGCCTTGAGGACGCTCAACTTCAGGATGTAGCGCCCGTTCGGGACGGCTTTGCGGTGATCGCCGTTCCCGCCGCCGTTGTCCTGCGATCGGGTGCCGTCCCAGTCGAACTCGAAGAACGCCGTGGCGGTCGAGTTGCGACCGAGGAATTCCTGCTGCGTGACGTAGTTGAACACCGGGTGGACGGGCGAGCCGTCCGCCTTGAAGACCTGGATGTTCAGCTTGCGCGCCTGGTGGTTCAGGTGAAAGAGGAGGATTGGGAAATCGCTTCCCTGCAACGTGAACGTCGCGCCCGTCGCACCGAGGCGTGAAATGCCGGAGCCAAGACACGCATCCGTAGAGCCGGCCTTGATCTGGAACACGGCCGGGAGCCCGCAGTTCGCCGAAGTGAGGACCGGCAGCGACTGGTAGTCGCCGTAGAACCCGACGTACGGAACACGCAGCGTCACGCCGCCGCCGCGCGGAGTCAGCACGACGTAGCCGCCGTAGAGACTCTTGTCGCGCCACGCGCCGGCCTGGATGTTGACGTTGACCGCCGCACTGCCGCCCGCGGGGACCGTGACACTCGGCGAACTGAACGTCGCCGTGTTGGCGCCGGGGAGATAGGAGAAGTTGAACGGATACACCGTGCCGGCCGCGGTCGACGGTCCGGTTCCGATGGTCGAGACCTCGGACAGGTCGTAGGTGACCGCCGTGCTCCCACCGTTCGTGACCGTGAGCTGCGACGCGCCACCGTTGCCGTCACCGAGAGAGATCTTGTCCGGCGTGACCCAGGCGGGGGTGGTGACCGCGTTCACGACTTGCGCGAGCCCTGCGCCCTGCCGCCACGTGGGCTCGAGGAAGCCCGAGGTGGGTGCGACGTTGACGGCTTTCGGCAGCGCCGTGTTCATGAGGAGCGTCCGCACCATCGCGGGGGAGATCTTCTTGTCCTTCGCCTGGAGGATCAGCGCCGCGAGACCGGCGATGTGCGGTGCTGCCATCGAAGTGCCGCTGATCGTGTTGTGACCGCCGAACTGCTGGTGAGGCCAGGTCGAGTAGATCTGACCGCCGGGCCCGCCGATGTCGGGCTTGAGGTTGAGCTCGGCATCGGTGCCGAACGAGCTGAAGTCCGAGATCAAGCCCGCGGTCGCAAGCGGCGTCTCGAGGACCTGGTCGGTCCATGTCAGCGTGTGATTCGAGGCCAGGCCGCCGAAGATCGAGGCACCCTGTGCCGCGGTGATCGCCGCAACCGGAATCGTGACGGGCTCCGCGCCGCCGGTCGGCGCGACCGTTGGGCTGAGCGCTCCGGTGACGTTGTTGTAGAGCACGACGGCGATCGCGCCTGCCTGCTGCGCGTTGATCGCCTTGTTGTAGAAGCCGCAGGTCCCTCTGCGGATGAGTGCGATCTTGCCTGCCAACGCTGTCGACAGTGGAGCAGCGCAGCCGTCGTCTGCAGTCGTGGGCGTCCCCGTCGCGACGAGCTCGGCGCTGCCCGACTGAGGGACGGTCGCAAGGGAGCCGGACGCGCGGTTGTACGGGTACATGGTCGAGCCGACCTGGAACGCCGGCAGGGTCGCTTTCGTGTTGTCGAACGAGGCCACCCCGATGACGTTCCGTCCGACGCCCGGAGCTCCGGCCGACCACAGCTGGCCGTTGTTGACGCCGCTGTTCCCGATCGAGGCGACGACGGTTACGCCGGCGGCCGAGATGTTGTCGGCCGCAACGGCAGTCGGGTACTGCGGCCAGTTGTTGAACGCCGCGCCGATGCTCATGTTGAGGATGTCTGCATGATCGGCGAGGGCGAGCTCCATCGCGTGGACCATCACGTCGCTGTCGGTGCCGCCGTTGCAGCCGAAGACCTTGTAGGCGAGCAGCTGAGCACCTGGGGCGACGCCGACGACCTGACCTTCGGCTGTGTGACCGCGACCGTCAGCGGCGGCGATGCCCGCAACGTGCGTTCCGTGGGCGGCGTCCGAAGCACCGGCGCCGAGCACTTCCGCATGGTCGGCCACGTCCGGGTCGCAGGGAAGAGGATTGGGATCCGGGTGCGGGACCGGGTCGAAGGCGGGGCCGGGAGTCGCGTTGTAGTGGTCGCCCACCAGGTCGAAGCCGCCGCGCACCTTGCAGCCCGGCCCGAAGCAACCGCCGAACTCGGGCAGCGTGTAGTCGAGACCGCTGTCCATGATCGCAATCGTCACGCCCGAGCCGTCGAGCCCGAGCTCGTTCTGGGCAATGTCAGCGCCTGTGAGCCCGACCGCGTTCTTCAAATCGATGTTGTTGTTGCCGACCTGCTCGGACGGAGGAAGTGACAAGACCTCGACGGGATACACCGCTTTCACACCGGGGACCGAGCGGAGAGCGGCGACCTGCGTCGGTGCCACCGAGACCGAGACACCGTTCCAGAGCGAGTCGTAGCTGTAGCGCTCCGTCAGCTTGACGCCATCGGCAGCGGCGTTCGTCATGAACGCGTCGTGCTCCGCCTTCAAGACCGCCTTGCTCGTGCCCTTCACCGCGGGCGGGCTCGAGAGCTCGACAAACCACTTACTGGCCGTCTCGTTCGAAGCGCCACCGATCGGACCGACGCCGGAACCGTTGCCGGCAGCAGCTGGTGCGACCGCAAGACCGGTAATGCAAAGAAGCGTGACCGCGAGCCGCAGAAACTTGCGCAAACTTTCCTCCGTTGCTTATGCCATCGGTGCCAGAGCCCTGCCGCGACCCCCCTCGGTAAGTTGATCGTTGGCGAGATCGAAACTCATGTCAAGAAAGCCTCTACCCCTTTCGGTGCCTCGGTTCCGGCTGTTTTTTCGACCAGTGAGCGGCGAAATCGCCGCCGCCGCCGATGCCGGCTCAGCCGGCGTCGGCCACCACGGCCGGGATCGAAACGAGAAGCCGATCGAAATCATCATGGCCTACGCAGCAGGCCGGATTTCGGTCGGCGATGGGCGGTACTGGGCTCGAACCAGTGACCCCCAGCTTGTCGAGCTGGTGCTCTCCCAACTGAGCTAACCGCCCTGGTGAAGCGGCCAGTCTAGCCGAGGCCCGCGGGGGTCAAAAGATCTCGGGGCACCAAGGATGGCGGTCCCACCTGAAGAGCGCATCCGCGCGCTCGATCGCACCCGTTCTCAGCTCGCCGACCCGGCCGGCGCGCAGAAGCGCGGCGAACGAGACGCCACCGAGCAGAGCAGAGCCGAGAGACTGCACAGGTAGCGAGAGCTCGGGCTCATCCTTGCTGCGCTCGGCGCGGCCTCCTTCGAGTTTCCAACGTCCCTCGTTCCACGGACAGAACTCGTCCGCGACCTCGAACACGATCGAGCCGTCGCCCGAATAGCTTCGCCCTGACAGCGCCGCGCCCAGATCGACGAGCCGGACCCAGATTCCGTCGCCCATCCGGTAACGCATGCGCCGGGGCGTCGACAGCAGGAGGAAGAGTGGATGGTCGGGCGGCAGCAGATATGACTTGACGGTCGCGATCCAGTCGACCGCGAGGAGGTAGGCCCAGAGGTCGCGCAACGCCTGCGGCGAAGTGCCCAACGCTTCGAGGACTCGTAGCTCCGCGTTCGTGGTGCCTGCGTCGAAGCCAGGCTTGTGCCGGTACACGGCGTAGCCCTCGATCGACCCCTCGCGTTCGTACGCGACCCACCGCTTCGGGCCTGCGCCGTCGCGGCGTTCCTCGGGGTCGTAGATCTCGCGGTTCTCCCACCACACGCTGTTCCGCGTGAACATGCCGGGCCACTCGGGTCGGATGCGGTCGTAGACGGCCGGGAGTTTTTCTTGAGCCTCTTCTGGCTCGATCAACCGCAGCGTCCCTTGCGGCTCGAAGGGGTGCGCGAACGCGGTGTGCTCATGCGCAAGCGTGATCTCGCCGCAGAACGAAGCGAGCCCGTAGCCGAAGCGGCCGTAGATGGACTCCTCGGATGCCCACAGCGCCGCGAGCGGCTCGCCGTGTTCATGCGCATCGTCGAGTTGGGCGCGCATCATCGCGCGCAGAACGCCTTGTCGTCGATGCGTCGGCAGGACACCGACGACGGTCACTCCCGCGGTCGGTAGGGCGCCACCCGGCACGGTCAGGTCGAACGGGAACGACCCGGCACCGCCGACAACCGCCCCATTCGACCACGCGCCGTACATGCGATCCAGCGGCAGCAGCGTCGTGAAGCGCTGCATGCGCTCCTCGTTCGCGACCATGCCGAAGTACTGGCCGATCGCAAGGACCGCACCGGTGAACTCGTCGAGGTCCTCGACTCGGCGAACGTCGCAGGAGCTCAGAAGTCCTCCGGGCAATAAGGCGGCCGAGGCGTACGGAACAGGTCCGTCGCACGTTGGAGAGCGCCGGGCTTCAGCTCGCGCACACGTTCCGCGGCTCCGAGCTCGTTGAAGTCGAACGCACCGAGATAGACGGAGGCAAGGTCGGCGGTGTCGAGTTCGAGGTCGGCCTCGTCATCCGTGCGCTCCACGCTCTGGCCGACCCGCCAGCAACCCGCGTTCCAGGGGCAGAACGAATCTTCGACTTCGATGACGACCGCGTCGTCGCCGGCATATGTGCGTCCGGCCAGTGCGGCTTCGAGATCGACGAAACGGAGCCAGAGACCCTCGGAGACCCTGAGGTGGAGGCTGCGCGGGTCCGTCACCATCAGGAAGAGCGGCGAGCCCGGGTCGTATCGTCCCTGCACACGGACGACGAGGTCGATTCCGTAGATGAAGCGGTAGAGCTCGCGCGTTGCCGCCGGTGAGGTCGCGATCGCCTCGACCAGTCGCACCTGGCTTTGCGAGTACCCCTCCTGCCAGTCGGACTTGACGCGGTAGATCGCATACCCGACCGTCGCGCCGTCGAGCTCGATCACGGCGAAGAACTTCGGTCCCGACCCGCGGCGCCAGTGCTCCGGATCCGCGAGCCGTGTGAGCTCCCAGACAACGGAATCGCGCGCGACAAAGCCGGGCACGTCGCGCCGGACCGAGTCATAGACCTCTGGCAGTAGCTGTAGAGCCTCTGCAGCGTCGACGATCCTGACCGCACCGGCAGGGCCCGGATCGTCTCTGTACGAGAACCTCGCCGTCTCGCCGTCCATCGAGACCGACGGCGCTGCGACTCCATAGCCGAAGCGTCCATAGATGAGGGGCTCGGACGCATACAGGATCGCGAGTGGTTCGCCGCGCTCGCGGAGGTCCTCGAGCTGTTGCTTCATCAATTCCCTCAGGATCCCGCGGCGCCGGTGGCTCGGCAGGACTCCGACCCAGGTGACACCGCCGGCTGCCAGCTCGCCTCCCGGGACGGTGAGCTGAAACGGGAACGAGGTAGTGGTGCCGACGGGCCGCTCCCCGTCATACGCAGCGAACCACCGGTCGCGCGGGAGCATCTTGCTGAATCGCTCGAACTCTCCTTCGTGTTGCTCCTCGCCGAAGGCTGCCTCGCCCGCCCGCATCGCCGCGCGCAGCTCGTCCTCGGACGGGTTCCGAATCTCTACGGGCACCTACGGACCCTACGGAATGCGTTCCAGAGGCGCGTAGTCGAGCATCAGCCGACGTTCGCTGCCGTCCGCGAAGCGAACGGTGACGACGCCGCCTGGCTCGATCTGCGTCACGACGCCTTCGCCGAGCGTGCCGTGGCGAACGGAGTCCCCTGTGGAGAGCGAAGGAACGTCCTCACGCGGCGCGACACCTTGCGCACCGTACGAGGACCAGGATGCAGGCCGCAGCCGCTCGCGTTCGATCGAGCTCGGCAGCTCGTCGAGGAAGCGCGACGGCAGGTTGTAGCCGCGCGAGCCCCAGAGTGAGCGCGAGGAGGCGTGCGTGAGGGTGAGCTGCTCGCGTGCGCGCGTCATGCCGACATACGCGAGCCTGCGTTCTTCTTCGATGCCCTGCTCCTCGATTGACCGGCTGTGCGGGAAGATTCCCTCTTCCATCCCGATCAGATAGACGGCGCGAAACTCGAGGCCCTTGGCATTGTGGAGCGTCATCAGGGTGACGAGGCTTTCCTCGCCGCGGATGGAGTCCTGGTCGGAGAAGAGCGAGATCTCCTGCAGGAAGTGCGACAGCGACGGCTCTTCCGCCGTCTCCTGGTACTCGCGGGCGACACCGACCAGCTCCTGCAGGTTCTCGAGCCTTCCGAGTGCCTCGATTGTGCGCTCCGCCTCCAGTGCTTCGAGATAGCCGCTGCGCTCCAACGTGCGCTCGAGGAGCTCCGAGACGGGGAACTCCAGCGCGCCGGACTGCAATGACTGCATCAGGGTCCGGAATCCCTGCACCGCCTTCAGCGGAGCGGCACCGACTCCCGCCTCCTCCGCGAACTCCATCGCCTCCCAGAGCGAGCGTCCCTGTCCATCGGCCCACGTCTGCAGGCGCGCGAGGCTCGAGTCGCCGATGCCACGCCGTGGCCTGTTGGCGATCCGCTGCAGCGAGACCGCGTCATAGGGGTTGTCGATCGCCTGGAGGTAGGCGATCGCGTCCTTGATCTCTGCGCGCTCGTAGAAACGCGGGCCGCCGATCACCTGATAGGCGACGCCCTGGCGCACGAGGACGTCTTCGAGCACCCGCGACTGCGCGTTCGTCCGGTAGAAGATCGCGACCTCGTCGCCGGAAAAGCCCTGTTCGACGAGACCAGCGATGCCGGCCGCAACGAACCGCGCCTCGGCGTGCTCGTCCTCGACTTCGAGCACCCGGACGGGCTCGCCGTCGCCGAGCTCGGACCAGAGCTCCTTCGGCTTGCGCTCCCTGTTGTTCGAGATGACCGTGTTGGCCGCCTCGAGGATGAGGTTCGTGGAGCGGTAGTTCTGCTCGAGGGACACTGTCCGCGTTCCGGGAAAGTCGCGTTCGAAGTCGAGGATGTTCTTGATGTCCGCGGACCTGAAGGAATAGATCGACTGGTCCGGATCGCCCACTGCCATCAGGTTCTGATGCTTTTCTGCAAGCAGTTGCAGCAACCGGTACTGCGCGTGGTTCGTGTCCTGGTACTCGTCGACGAGGATGTAGCGGAACGCCTGCTGCCACTTCTCGCGCACATCGGGGAAGCGCTCCAGCACGTCGACGGTGAGCATGAGCAGGTCGTCGAAGTCGACGGCGTTCGACGCGAACAACCGGCGCTGGTACAGCTGGTAGACGTCGGCGACCGTCTGGTCGTAGAACGATTGCACCTGGTTCGCGTACTCGTCGGGTGAGATCAGCCGGTTCTTCGCGTGTGAGATCTGGTTGTGGATGCCGCGCGGGGTGAACCGCTTGGGGTCGCGCTCCAGTTCTTCCAGGCATTGCTTCACCAGCCGGATCTGATCGGCCTGGTCGTAGATCGTGAAGTTCGAGCGATAGCCGAGTCGCTGTGCCTCGCGGCGTAGGATGCGTCCGCAGGCGGCGTGGAAGGTGAGGATCCAGAGGCCCTGGCCGCTTCGCCCGAGCAGCCTTTGTAGGCGTTCCTTCATCTCGCCCGCGGCCTTGTTCGTGAAGGTGATGGCGAGGATCTCGTTCGGTTTCACACCAACCGCGTTGATCAAGTGCGCGACGCGATAGGTGAGGACGCGTGTCTTGCCGGAGCCGGCCCCGGCGATGACGAGCAAGGGCCCTTCGGTCGTGAGCACGGCCTCCCGTTGGGCGGGGTTGAGGTCTGCGAGATACTGCTCCGGCGAGGCGACGGCCATGGGTCGATGCTAGCGGCGGCCTCCAGCCCCGGCCGATGCCAGTCCGAACCGGCCAGGACCAACGTGGTCGTGTCTGGGGACTGTCCCTGGTCACGTCCCGCAGGGACGTGACCAAACTGGCTCGGCCGGACATGGCGATCGTGCCGGGAGTGTGACTTTTCTTCCACGCATGTCGGATGCGGACATGCAAGGCTTCCGCTCCGTGCGGCTGGCGCTCATGATCGAGGGGCAGGAGGGTGTGACCTGGGACGACTGGGTCGCGCTCGCGTCGGCCTGCGAGGAACACGGCGTCGAGGCGCTCTTCCGCTCGGACCACTACATCTCCTGGTTCGACGAGAGCCGTCGCGTTCTCGACGCATGGGCGACGATGGCGGGACTGGCCGCGCACACGACGAAGCTGGAGCTCGGCACGCTCGTGTCTCCGGTGACCTTCCGCCATCCGTCGGTGCTCGCCCGCTCCGCTGCGACGGCGGACGAGATCTCGGGCGGACGCGTGACCCTCGGGATGGGCGCAGGCTGGCAGGCTCGCGAGCACGAGGCGTACGGGTTCGAGTTCGGCACGGTTCGCGAGCGCGTCGCACGATTCGGAGAGCAGCTCGAGATCGTGCATGACCTCTTCCACCAAGACCGCGTCGACTTCGAGGGCACGTACTACAAGCTCGCCGATGCACCCGGCCTCGGTCGTCCCGACCTGCCGATCCTGGTCGGCGGCAGCGCGAAGCGTGGAACGGCGCGTCCCGCGGTCCGATTCGCCGACGAGTACAACGCGCTGTTCGGCACGCTCGACGAGGTCCGCCAACGCAAGCAGCTGCTCGACGAAGCCTGCGAGCGCGACGACCGAGATCCTGCCACGCTCCGCTACTCGCTGATGGCCCCCTGCGTCATCGGTCGCACCGAACGGGAGGTGCTGGCCTCAGCGCGTCGAATCGGCGCGCGCTTCGGCCGGGACCCCGAGGACGTACTCGAGCGCTACCGACAGCACGGCCCGGTCGGGACGATCGCAGAGGCGGTCGACCGCCTGAAGCAGATCGAGGAGCTCGGCTACGACCGCGTCATGTTGCAGCACCTCGCGCACGACGACTTGGAGACGGTGGCCTTGATCGGACGCGAGCTCGCGCCGGCCGTCGCATAGCTCCCGGACGTCCAAAAAAAGAGCCCCGCCGAAGCGGGGCTCTCGAACGACGGTGATGCTCGATCTAGTAGTCCTCGCGAACGACCGTCCGGCGCCGTCCGTCGGCGGGGCCGCCGAAACCGCCCCAGCTCGACCAGAAGATGAGCGAGAGCAGTGCGCCGAACGCCCCGACGGCGAGAAGAATCCAGCCGATCGTGTGGATCTCGATCCCGCTGACCGTCGTGTTCACAGCCCAGACGAGGACTGCCCCGACGGCGACGAGAAGAAGGCTGACTCCCATACCCATGATTTGTCTCCTTTCGCTGCACGAGAGGAACTCTCCGTGTCTGCAGGAGAAACGTAGAAACCTGCTGCGAAGATACGGGCAATGGACGAGCTCGAGGAGCGGCGCGCCTACCAGTGCAGGCTGAGCCCAGACCGCGCGCTCGAATCCGCTGAGGAAGCTTTGGAGTTCCTCCGGGACCGCGGGTTCCTCACGCGGACACCGGACTCCGCTCTGCCGAGCTTGTTCGAGGCCTGCCACGAGGAGCCATACGCTCCCGGGAGCAGCGGGTTCGGCTCATGGCCGGCCACGAAGTACTCGTGGTACTTCGAGCTTGCGGCGCGGCCGGACGTTCACGAATTACGCGTGCACTTTGGGAAGTCAATCCTCTTCACCGACGAGACCGTCGCCCTCGTGGACCCGATCTGCCGGGCCGAGCTCGCGCGAATGGAGCAGGACGAGGCCTGGGCGCCGCTTCTATCGCACCTGGCGGACGCTGGACCGTCGACGCTCGCAGACCTGCAGACCGAGTTGGGTCTTAAGCCAAGAGAGCTGAAGTCGTTGCGCGCGCCGCTCGAGCGTTGCGGCGCGATCGTCAGCCGCAGCCTCCGAGTCGAACTACCCGAGGGCGGGCACGCGCACACGACCGAGCTCGTGCGCTACGACCAGGCCTACCCTGAACCGTCGTCGCGCGGAGGTATCGACGCTCTAGTCGTCGCCGCCGTTCGCGCCGCGGTCGTCGCGCCGGAGCGTGAGATCGCTCGCAAGTGGTTCAGCTGGCAGTGGCTGTTCGACGACGGCTTGGTCGAGCGGCTTGTCGGCGACGGCCAGCTCGAGCGGGTCGAGCCGGACTGGGTCACAGCTTCAGCGTCCGTGTAGCGCGAAAGCCGGCGAGAAAGCGCCTGTCATGGGTCACGAGCAGGACCGTGCCCGGGAAGCGGTCGAGCGCGACCTCCAGCTCCTCGATCGCGGCCACGTCGAGATGGTTCGTGGGCTCGTCGAGCACGAGACAGTTGACGCCCCTGGCTGCGAGCAGGGCAATCAGCGCACGCGTGCGCTCACCGGGCGAGAGTGACGCCGCGTCGCGAACGACATGGTCGGCGCCGAGGCCGAACTTCGCGAGCAGCGTTCGTGCCTCTTCCTGGTTCAGGTCGCCGGCCTTCGTGAATGCCGGGAGCAAGGGCCCGTCCGCGAGCTCGTCTCGGCTCTGCGCAAGCTCGCCGAGAACGACGCCCTGCCCGATGAGGCGGCTGCCCTCTGCCAGCGCGATCCGCCCGAGGATGGCGTCGAGCAAGGTGGTTTTGCCGCTTCCGTTTGGGCCGACGATCGCAAGCCGCTCGGCCCAGGAAAGCTCGAGGTCGAGCGGGCCGAGCCGGAAGGAGCCGCGCTCCACGAGCGCACCCTCAAGTCGAATGACGACGTCACCGCTGCGGGTCTGCGGAGTGAGATCGAGCCGGAGCTCCCAGGGCTCGTACGGCTTGTCGACGGCGCCGAGTCGTTCGATGCGGCCGCCGATCGACTTCTTCACGTCCTTGGTCTTCTTCTTCTTGCGACCCTGGCCGTACCCCCGCTCCTCCCACTGCTGCATCCGGCGGAGCTGCTCCTCGAGGCGGGCCTTCTCGCCCTCGTAGACGCCGTAGGCCTCCGTCTGGCGGCGCAAGGCCTGGGCGCGGGCCTGCTCGTACTCGCTCCACCCTCCCGCGAACTCGGTCGCTCGATGTGTCCATTCGTCGAGCTCGACGATGCGTTCGACAGTGCGGTCGAGAAAGTCACGGTCGTGCGACACGACGACGATCGATCCCGGGAGATTCAGGACGAACCTCTCCAGGCGGTCGAGGCCGGCAAAGTCGAGATCGTTCGTCGGCTCGTCGAGGAGAAAGACTTCGAAACGCGCAAGCAACACGGCGGCGAGCTGAGCGCGCGCGGCTTCACCTCCCGAGAGCGCGCCGAATGGTGCATCGAGAGACGCATTCAGACCCACCTCCGCACAAACCGTGCGGGCGCGTGCATCGAGATCACCGCCGCCGAGCGTCAGAAAGCGTTCGAGCGCCTCGGCGTGACGCTCGGCCAGCTTGGGCTCTTCGTCGAGCCGGCGCGCGAGCTCGTCCATCTCGAACGCCGCCGCGGCGACGCCGGTTCGACGTGCGAGGTACGCGCCGAGTGACTCATCGGAATCTGCGTCGCGCTCCTGAGGGAGGTAGCCGACGGAGAGGTCGGCGGGTAGTCGGCGCACGGTCCCGGCGTCCGGCTCCTCGAGTCCGCCGAGGACGCGGAGGAGCGTCGACTTTCCCGCGCCGTTCGGCCCGACAAGGCCGATGCGACTGCGCGGCGGCACGACGAGCGTGACGTCGCTCAGAGCGAGCTGCGCTGCGTGGCGTTTCGCGATGTTGGCTGCGGCCAGAGTGCCGCTCGAGCGTTGCAAGAGAGGACCTCCTCGAAAGGCGAAAGTTGAAAAGGTGTGTGTCTCGCCTAGGCCCTCATAGAGCGGCGCTTAGCGCCGCCGACGATGCTAGCGCAGCGGGAAGGCCTTCCGGGCCAGGGCGGGCAGCACCTGCGACGTCACCCACACCGGCGTGGCTGCGTACTTCCGCGAGTAGCGAAAGCTTCCGTCGCCACGCCGGAGCGCGGCGAGATAGCGGAATGCCCCGGCCGGTGGTTTGACGTGCGCGGCGATGAAGGCCTGAATCGCCCAGGCCGTCGACTGCGCATCGGAGCCCCGGCCGGCCGTCAGCTCGAAGCCTCCGTCGGAGTTCTGCAGGCGGCGCAAGAAGGCGACCGCGCGTGTGATCGGCCCGCCTCGAACGCCCTGCGTGCGCAGCGCCTGGATCACCGCCGCGGTGTCGTTGGAGTCCGGCGCGACTCCCGCGATCCAGCCCCATCCCCCGGACCGACGCTGCTGGCGCAGGAGATACGACACGCGCAGGTTCACCGGTCGTCCCACCTGCGCGTACGCGAGGATCCCCCACGCCGTCGAGTTGATCGCCGGGCCGATGCGACCGTCAGGGTGGTCAAGCGCGACAAGCCGCGCGTACAGCGTCTCCGAGATGCGACCCGTCGCGGCTTCGGCGATCAGGGCGAGCTCGATGTCCGTCGCCGACTGCAATTCGCTCTCATTCGCGCTCAGGTAGTCGTAGGCGCTCCCAGTTGACCGCCCCGCGGACCGAAGACCCAGCATCGCCCACGCGGTCAGGCCCGGCGTCGAACGCGAACCGGTCTCGGCGAAGCCGCCGTCCGCTTGCTGATGCGACGCGACGTACGACGCGGGCGTCACGGCCAGCATCGCGGAGCTCAACAGAGCGGCTAGACCCAAACGACCTCGGTGTGCAGCCGTCGTCCGTACCGATCGAGCAGCCTGCGTAACTCCGGGCCGGCGACGAGCGCGATCACGACGTTCCCGATCGCATGGGCCAAGTCGAACGGGAGGCCGCGTGCATGCACGGCGACGAACGTCTGCCACGTGTGCTGGTCGTAGAACGCGAGCCAGTTCCAGACGTCCATGTACGCGCTGAAGGCCAGCCCGAGAACGAAGCAAAACGCGGCAAGGGCGACCCGGCGGCGAAGAAGCCTCGGCGCCATTGCGCCGGCGACGCCGCAGGCTCCCCAGCCGAGCATCTGCCACGGAGTCCACGTGCCCTGTCCGAGGAAGAAGTTCGAGACGAACGCCGCCAGGGCGCCGACAGCGAAGCCGCTGCGAGCTCCGAGAGCAGCGCCCGCCGCCACGGTCATCACGGTCACGGGCTGCACGCCCGGAATTGCCGCAAAGAGGACGCGACCCGCCGCAGCCGCCGCTCCAAGTGTCGCGATCAAGGCCAACTCCTTGGCAGAGTCCGGCCCGCGCTCGCGCCAGGAAACGCCAGCGGCGAGCAGCGCGAACGCGACGAGCAGTAGTGACAGGCCGTCATGAGCCGGGTCTGCGGCAGCCCACACGGCGGCGGCGAACGCTGCACCGCCCGCCACGAGCAGCGCAGCCCTAGACAAGCAGCGCCTCCAGCCCGAGAGTGATCGACCGATCGGCCACGACGCGGACGAACTCCTCGTCGTGCGTGACGACGAGTGTGGCGCGATGCTCGGAGCCGGCGCGGAGCAACTTGGCGAGCTCCGCCTTCCGCTGGGGGTCGACGCCGCGCGTCGGCTCGTCCAGCACGAGGACGTCGGGGTCGATCACGAGCACCGATGCGAGCGCAAGTCGTTCGCGCTCGCCGGTGGAAAGATCGCGCGGATGTCGGCTCTCCATTCCTGCGAGGCCCAGTGCCGCGAGCGCGCCGAGCGCACGACGACGGTCGCCGCGCACACCGATCGCGACCTCCTCGTCCGCGCGCTCGCGAATGCAGTACCGACTCGGATCCTGAAGGAGCATCGCGGCGCGCCCGCGCAGCTCCGCCGTGCCGGCGTCGGGTTTCAGCAGCCCCGCGGCGAGCTTCGCGATCGTGGTCTTGCCCGTCCCGTTCGCGCCTCCGAGCGCAACGATCTCGCCGCGACGCAGCTCGAGGTCGACGCCGTCCACGACCGGAAGGCCCGCGGAATACGCGAATCGGACTCCTTCGAGACGGCACATCGACTCTCCCCGATCTGGCTCGGCCCGGCCGTTGCCGGACCCACCGAGCCAGATCGGCCGGTTCTGTCCCAGCCAGTCCTCTGCGGCGGGCACCGCTGCGTCGAGTCGCACTCGTCCCGCTTCCAGGAAGAGGACGCGGTCGGCGTGTTCGAGAATCCTTTGCAGGCGGTGATCGGAGACGAGAACCGCGATGCCGAGCCCGACGACGTGCTCGAGGAACGCATCGGCGGCGGCAGGATCGAGCTGGGAAGTCGGCTCGTCCAGCAAGAGGAGCTTCGGACGCAGCGCAACTGCGGAGGCGAGGCAGACACGTTGCAGCTCTCCGCCCGAGAGCTCGGCGACCGCGCGATCGGCGAGATGCGCCGAGCCGACCGCGGCCAGGGCCTCGTGCGCGCGGACGAGGATCTCATCCGAAGCGGTACCGATGTTCTCGAGCCCGAAGGCAACCTCGCGGATGACGCGCGAGAGGACGATCTGCTCCTCCGGGTCCTGGAAGACGCTGGCCACTGTCCCTGCGAGCTCGGACGGCCGCACTGACCTCGTATCGAGGCCGGCGATCTCGACGCGGCCCTCGAAGCGCCCGCCGTGAAAGTGTGGAACGAGACCCGCGAATGCGCGCAGCAACGTCGACTTGCCCGAACCGGAAGGGCCCAGGACGGCGACGACTTCCCCCGGTTCGAGCTCGAGGGACACGTCACAGAGCGCCGGCGTGTCGGCGTCGGGATAGGTGAAGGTGAGTCGATCGGCGCGTGCTACAGCCACAACGCTCCCGCCGCGACGATCGCCGCAGCCACGGCAACCACGATGCTGTCGCGGACGCGCCACCGAGGTCGCGGGATGCTCGTCCGCCCTGCCCTGCCGTATCCGCGCGCCTCCATCGCCTCCGCGAGGTTGAGACCGCGCTCGAGCGCACTCGCAAGCAACGGCGACAACAGGACAGCGCGCCCACGGATGCCGTTCACCTCGACGCCGCGCCCACGCAATGCCTCGAGGAAACCTGCCGCATCGCGCTCCAGGGTGGGCATCATCCTCGTGGCGAGAGCGGCGGGGCGCGCAAAGCGAACGGCTTGCAGGAGCGCGTCGTGATCGAGCAAGAGCGCATAGGCCGCGAACGCGAATCCGACTGCGGCTAGACGGAGAGCGTTCACGCCCGCGCTCGTGAGCTCTTCGTGCGTGATGTCGATCTGACCCAGCACCGGGACGATCGGGCCGGTCCAGATCGGATGAGATCCGATCGTCTCGATGAACGGGGTCAGCACGAAGAGCGCGCCCGCCGAGACGAGCGTCCCGACGAGGTAGAAGCGCCTCCGATCAGCGGGTGCCCGCAGGCAGACGGCGAACAGCAGGAGAGCGACGACTGCCACGGCGGCGAGGTGTTGGGCGAGCAGCGCCGCCGCGGCGAGAGCGGCGAGCAGCGCAACGGCGGCGCCCGGCCTCACGGCACCACCCGGTAGCGAAAGCGGCCGATTGGGACCTTGTGCAACAGCAAGTCGGGATTGCCGCGGAACGTGAAGACGACGGAGTCTCCCGGCGCTGCGCCTCCCGCTGCTCGCAGCGAAGGTCTCTTCCCGGGTAGGAGCAAGAGCACGTTGACGTTGGGGGTCGACACGCCGGCGCCCTGTATCGCTCGACCGCCGATGAGTCTCGCCAGACGTTCGGCGGCGGAACGTTGTGCGTCGAGCTCGTACACCACGCGGGCCGGCAGGTGTCTGCCTCCGTAACCGTGCAGGAACGGTTCCGGAAACGCGCCCACGACGATCGGCTCGTGCAGCTGATTCCGCCAGGAGCGGAAGTCCCACCACTCGACGTCCCCGTTCCGGAGTCGATACTCGGCGGCGCTGCGGTCGGCCTCGTAGCCGTTGATGAAGTAGAACCAGTCCTGCCGCGCGTTGAGCGAGCCATTGATCCCGTTGATCGACTGGACGTAACGCCCGGCGTAGCGCGTCGTGATGTCGGTGACGCGATCCAGAGCCTGCATTGCGGTCAATCCCGCCGGGACCTGCCGCTGCAGGAGCACATGAGCGCCCTGGTCACGGGTGACCCAGAGCGTTGCGTGTCCGCTCTCCCCGCCGCCACAGCCAGTGAGGACTGTGACGGCGAGGAGAAGGGCAAGACGGCTCACGCCAGGGCATTCGAGCGCACGGCCCCGTCGAGCGTCGCGCGCACGAGCAGGCCTCGATGCGGGCCGACGCATCCGACTGCCGCCTGTGTGGAGCCCTGCGTCTTCACCGTTCGCTTGCCGACGTGCAGGACAGCACCGAGCGCGGGAGTGAGCTTGCCGGCGTCGTCCTGGAAGAGGACGCGGTAGCACGGCTGTCTCCCGGCTCGGGAGAGAACGAGCGTCTTCGGTCCGCCCGCGACCCCGAACTGCGCCCAGTACCAGAGCACGCTGTCGCCCTTCTGCAAGCGCACCTGGTTCGCTCCGACGGGGGGCGATACGCCGTTCACCTTGAAGACCCAGCCGGTCTGACCGACGGCGGCATAACGGCCGACCTGATCCACATACGGACCAAACGAGCTCTGGGTGACGTGGTAGTAGAACTCGCCTAGAAAGCTCGCCGTTTCGAGCGCGTCGAGCGCGTTCTCCGGCAACGCATCCGCGCGAGGCGAAGTGACGTCGATGATCGGAGCCGTGGCTCCGAAGATCGTCCGGTCCTTGCCTTCTACGCGAACGTGCACGAGCACAGCGAATGCGGCCGGCACGACGAGCAGCGCAGTGACGAGGGCAACGACGACCACGATGAGTCGGTGAGACACGAATCCTCCCTTCCGCGAGGGGTTCGGGTTTGCCGGCGGCGGAGGTCTTCTGACTCGGGGCTCCCTCCCTCGCCGCCTTCCCAGCCCGTAGGCCAGTGGCATGTGACGCGGAAGCGTCTCCCCTTACAGCGGCGGGACCGTTCCGGACTTGCACCGGATTCCCTTGCCGCTCGCCGGTTTGTGCCCGGAGACTAGCATCGTGCCGCGATGGCTCGATCGCGCCTCCTCACGGTCTGGCTTCCGGTCGTCGTGTGGGCCGCCGTGATCTTCACGTTCTCTTCGATTCCCAGCCTCTCGACCGGGCTCGGCACGTGGGACACGATCCTCCGCAAAGGCGCGCACGTGACGGAGTACGCCGTTCTCGGTGGGTTGCTGTACCGCGCGCTGGGCCGTGAGGCGCTCGCGCTAGCGACGGGCATTGCGTACGCGGCGAGCGACGAGCTGCACCAGCACTTCGTCCGCGGCCGCCATGCTTCGCCCGTCGACGTCGCGATCGACGCGGTCGGTGTCGCTCTGGGGATGCTCGTCTGGCTCCGGCTGCGTGAGCGATGAAGGCCGTGGCGATCAGCCTTTCGGCGCTCGGCGATACGGAACCGCTCTGGCGGGACTGGCTCGAGGACGCGCGCCGCCGCTTCCGGGTCGACGTGGACGCGCTCGACCAGGAGTTGCCGAATTGGCGCGAGCTGCTCGAGCGGTTCGCCGAGGAGCGCGCGCCCGTCTACTTCCGTCGCGACGCCGACGTCAGCACGACCCTGCGCCAGCTGCGCGCAAGCGGTACGCGCATCGGTGTCTTCTCCGATGCCCCGGCCGAGCTGGCGCGGATCGCGTTGTCCCATCTGGGCGCGGAGCGGCACGTGGAGGTGCTGGAGAGCGGCCCCGGCGCGCAGGAGCGCGTCTCGGCGGCTCTCGGCGCAGGGGCGCGAGTCATCGATACGCGACAGGAGCTGCTCGCCGTAACATGACCCCGATGGAGCGGCCAGACGTCGGCGACCGCCAGCTCGACGCTCTCCTCGAGCGGCTCGACCGTCTCTGCGACGAGATGCACACGCTCAACAGGCGGCTCGACTCCAACGATCAGCTGCTTCGCATCTCGCGCGAGTTGTCGACGCTCAACGAGTCCCTGCAGGCCCTCGCCTATGCGGCGCTCGGGCAACAGGCGCCGGCCGTTCGCCGGGGTCGAACCGGCTGATCAGCCGGCGAGCTTGAAAACGCGCCCGTTGCCCGTCCCGAAGTAGAGCTCGCCTGCAGCGTCCTCGCCGAGAGTCGTCAAGGAGGAGACGCCGAAGGACTCGCGGCGAACATCGACCGCGTTGCCGTCCTGTATGCGCAGGCTCCAGACCATCCCGGAGCAGTAGTCGCCCAAGAAATAGCGGCCGACGGCCGACGGCACGGCCCGGCCGCGGTAGACGTAGCCGCCGGTCACCGAGCAGTTGCTGTCCGCATGGCTGTACACGTAGGCCGGCGCGACGAGCTGGCCTGGCCCGAGAGCCGTGTTCGAATACCGCGCGCCTCCCTCGAATGCTTTTCCAGCCGTAGTTGGCAAGGGCCGAGATCGATGCCCGCGGCCGGTAGTCGATCTCTTCCCAGTTCCCCTGGCCGACGTCCCCGATGTAGAGGTCGCCATTCGCACGGTCGAATGAGAAGCGCCAGGGGTTGCGCAGACCGAGCCCGATGATCTGCCACTGTGCGCCACGACGGAGCGGGTCGATCCGCATCAGCTTGCCGAGCCGGACATTCATGTTCTGGGCACGATTGCCTGGATCGCCGGCAGAGCCTCCGTCACCCATGCCGACATAGAGGCGTCCTGTGGAATCGAACTGGAGCTCGCCGCCGTTGTGGTTCGCATAGGGCTGCCGGACGAACAGCAGCTCACGCGCGGTCGACTTGATCCCCCGCCCATTACGCGAGCGGAACTCGACGACGCGCGTATTGCCGCTCTTGTCCGTGTAGTCGACGTAGAAGCGGTGGGTGCGGCCGTAGGCGGGAGGGAACGCGACCGACAGCAGTCCCTGCTCGCCGCCACTGACCACGCGGTCGCGAATGTCGAGGAACGTGCCGCCCGGCTTGCCGTTGACGAAGTAGCGGATCCTGCCGACCTGTTCCACCACATAGAGGCGACGCGGCTCTGCTTTGTTCGAAGCGATCGCGGTCACTGCCGAGAGCCCGTGTGCGAACGGACGGATCGACAGCTTTTGCTGAGCCTGGGTCGCGGGCGAGACCAGGGCCACGGCTGCGAGCAGAGGAGCGAGCACGCAGCGCAAACTACCCACGGCCGAGCGCGCCGGACCCGTTCTTTACCGAGCTCCTACCTACTTCTTGAGCAGAATGCGGCGGAGCTCGTCTTCCTTGCCGGGCTGCAGGACGGCAAGCACCTGATCGCCGGGCTTGAGCTCTGTCTTGCCGACGGCGATCTCCGCTTTACCGTCGCGCGTCACGGAGATCAGCCGCGCGCCTTCCGGAAGTCGGAGCTTCTCCACCGTCGTGCCGGCACACGGCGACGATTTGTCGATCTGCACCTCGACGATCTCCAGGTTCTCCTTCCGGAGCTCCAGCAGATGCACGAGATCGTGCTCGGGCACCTCGTGCTCGACGAGACCGAGGATGCTCGAGGTGGCGCAGACGGTGGGCGAGATGCCGAGGAGGTCGAAGTGCGGCTGGTTGCGCGGATCGTTGACGCGCGCGATCACCTTCGGCACGCCGTACTTCTCCTTGGCGATCTGCGTGATCACCATGTTGTCCTCGTCGTCTCCGGTCAGGGCGAGCACGAGATCGGGCGGCCGCTTGACTCCGGCCTTCTCGAGCACGAAGAGCTCTGTCGCGTCTCCCTGCATGGCCTGGTGCTCGAACTCGGACTCGAGCCGCTCGAAGCGGTTGCGGTCCTGTTCGATGATCGTCGCCTCGTGGCCGTTGCGCAACAGCGTGCGCATGACGTTGGCTCCGGCCTTCCCGCCGCCTGCGATCAGAACGTACATCTAGACACCTACCTCCTCGCGCGGCTTGGGGATCTCGCAGGAGCGGACCGCGTCACCGAGCGCGTCGATGGCCGCGGACGTCGGGCAGATCGTGCGGAGGCCTCGCTCGCGGTAGAAGTCCGCGCGCGCCGGATCGAGAATCCGGACGACCGTGCAGTCGATGCCGAAGCGCTTCTGGGCGACCTGGCCGATCACGAGGTTCGTATTGTCGCCGTCGGTCGAGACGACAACCGCGTCGGCGTCCTCGATCCCGGCCTCGCGCAGGACGGCGTTGTCCATGCCGTGGCCCCGGACGAACCCGCCGGTCCAGTTTTCTCCAAGGCGGCTGAGGGCTGACTCGTTCTCGTCCACGGCAGTCACGTCCCACCCTTCGGCAGCGAACCGCTTCGCGATCGTCGAGCCCACCCGGCCGCAGCCGATAACGATGAGCTTCACGTACTCAGCGTAGCTCGGCGGTCAACCCCGAGGCTAGGCACCGTCCCATTCCAGGACGCCCTGACGGCGTCGCTTGCGATGCCGTCCGAGAGGGCGCGCGGGCTTTGCCCGTGCGGCCGTTCAACGCCCACCCTAGGGACCCCCCGCGCCGTCCCCTTCCAGAACGCCCTGCGGAAACGCGACGATGAGCACCTCGCTGGGCGCCTTCTTGAGGACGTAGTCGACGGTCGGCGAGAAGAACCGGGACTGCCTCCGCCAGCGGGGCGCGGAGCCGAGCACGATCAGGTCGGCGCCCGAGTCCTGTGCTTCCTGGACGATCGCCTGTCCGATCGAGCGGGCCCGGACGGTTCGCCCGTCCACGGCGACGCCGTGGTCTGCCCCGAGCATCTTCGCCTCGGCGAGCGAGGCCTCGGCCCTCTCCTCCTCGTCGAGCAGCTCTGCGTCGAGCGGAAGCTCCATCGGCACGCGGATGACGTGCAGAGCCTCCACCGAGGCGCCTCGCTCCTGGGCCAGCTTGACCGCGGTGGCGATCATCTCCTCGCCGATGTCGCCGAGCTTCATCGGGACGAGGATGCGCGAAAACTCCGCCTCGGCAAGGCCGCGGTGCTCGTCCGCCGACACGACTCGCTCGAGCAGCCCCTCCCCACGCGACTTGCGGACGACGATGTACACGATCAGACCGAGACCGAGCCACGCCGGCCCGGCGAGCCGCGCGCCCACGTGCGTGGCGATGGCGATCAGCCAGACCGAGAACGTGAGCAGGGCCCCGACGACCGAAGGGATGGGGACTCGGCCGACCGTGAACGGGACCCGGTAGGGGCGCCGCCGAGTCGGCTCGCTGAAGCGGAGCTTGATCACTGCGAGCTGTGCGGCCGTGAACGCGAGTAGCACACCGAAGCTGAAGAGGCTCGCCAGGAACAACACGGGATGCGCGAGCGGTGCCGTACCGACGAGGAGACAGATCGAGATCACCGCGGCGGCGACGATGGACTCCGGCGCGACGAGCGTGCGCGGCCTGAGCATCCCGAAGCGGCGCGGCAGCTGGCCGTGCTCGCCGAGCGAATAGGCGAGCCGGCCGAAGCCGGAGATGGAGGTGGTCGCAGCCGTGAGGAGGATGAGCGCACCGGAGAGCCCGACGAAGACCTGCAGGGGCGCGCCGATCGCGTAGGGCACATGCGCGCGGATCTGCGTGACGATTCCGACGAGCGGCGCGCGGATCCAGTTGCTCGCCAGCAGCGTTCCGTGCTTCGGTGGAAAAGCGGACAGCCCGACGACGGCGATCACGACGTAGAGGACGACGACCAGCCCGATTGCGCTGAAGAGGCTGCGCGGCAGGTCTCGGCCCGGGCGGCGTGTCTCTTCGGCCAGGTTCGCAACGGTCTCGAGCCCGGTGTAGGCGAGCATCGCGAGGGGAATCGCGAACGCGATCGAGTGCCACGTGGGGGACTTGCCCAGTGACGTGCCGACGGTGAGCGCGTGCGTCGAGAAGAGGAGCGCCATTCCGAGGGCAACGATCAGGACCTGCGTCGCCAGGTCGACGAGCGCCACGATGAGAGCCCACCGATGTAGGCGGGTGCGGTGCAGGAGCCTGATCACTGCGACTCCCGCGATCACCCCGCAGCCGGCGACGACGTCCCAGGGCCGGTGGAGCTTGGTGAAGAACGCGCCTGCGACGTAGTGGGGCAGGAAGAGAGCCGACAGCGCGATGACGATCAGGTAGTCGAGGAAGAGCACCCAGCCGGTGATGAACCCCCAGAAGTCGTTGAAAGCGATGCGGACGAACGTCGCGGCGCCGCCGGTCTCGCGAATCGCAGCTGTTCCCTCTGCGTAGGAGAGCGAGACGATCAGGAAGAGCAGCCCGGTCGCCAGGAGGACGAGCGGGGTGAAGCCGAGCGCGTGCAGCGTGATGATGCCGAGCGCAAAGTAGATCGACGATGCGATCTCCCCGTAGGCGATCGAGAAGAGCGCGGGAGCATCGAGAACCCGCTGCAGCCGGGGCAGCTTGCGCGCCACTAGTGCGTTGCTGGGAGGGGCACTAGCTGAGGTTAGCGCCGCCTGCGGACCAGATAGAGGCGCCCGACGCCGAGGGCGAAGAACAGTGCCCCCATCAGGTACCCGAACGCCGCACCACCGTGGACGGCCGTGACGACGAGGAGCGCGATCCCGATGCCCATGAACAGGAAGGCGAAGAGCACGACGAGCGAGCGATAGGCAGCGTTCACGCGGCCTTCCTGCCGGCCACGACCATCACCCTGCAAGGCGCGTGCTTCAGGACGAAGTCGACCGTGTCGCTGAAGACGCCACGACCGCTCCCGCCCCGCGGGGCACCCATGACGATGATCTCGCTGTGGCGGCGAATCGCATCGTCGACGATCGCTCGTCCGGCGTGGCGGGCCCTGACGAGCCGCTCGGTGAACTTCACGCCGTAGAGCTCCGCGATCGCCGCCGCGACGTCGAGGGCCTCGTCCGCCATGCGCTCCTCTTCCTCGAGCTTCGTGTCGAGCGGCTGATCGAGCGGCACGACGATGACGCTCAGCGCGGCGATCGAGGCGCCTCGGTCGGCGGCGAGGCGGCAAGAGAGATCGATTGCCTCCTCCGACGCCCGGCCCGGCTTCACGGGCACGAGGACGTTTCTGTACTCGAGAGCGATGGCGGGCCCGATGATCGTCGGCGCGTGCAACGTCGCGGTGAGCGGCTCGTGCAGCACCTTCCGGCGGTACACGACGTAGCCGATGAGCCCGATGATGAGCCACCCCAGCCCGGCCCAACGCGGGCCCGGCTTCTGGATCACGACGACGAGCCAGGCGATCCCGGTGCCGAGCGCGCCGAAGATCGCGAACAGCGGCCAGTCGACACCTCGGATCCGGAGGCTCGGGCGCACCTTGAACGCCTCGGGGTCGTCTCGACTGCTCACGCGCAGCGCGATGACGGAGACATGCGCGATCGTGAACGAGAGCATCGCGCCGAACGCGTACATGTTGCCGAGGAAATCGGTCTTTCCCGGCAGGAGCACGACGATCGAGAGCACGCCCGCGAAGACGAGCAGCGACAGCCAGGGAGTCTTGAACTTCGGATGCAGCCTGCGGAAGACCTCGGGCAGCTGCCGGTACGTCGCCATCGCATACGTGATGCGCGATGCCCCGATCACGCCGGCGTTCGTCGCGATCAGGAGGATCGTCGCCGCGAGGATGCCGACGTAGATCTCCGAGGCGTGCAGCACCTGACCGTGCAGGCCGAGGTGCTTCACGAGGCCGAGCACGGGATCATTCTTGAAGCCGCCCTTGTCCGGCGCGACGCCGAGCAGCGTCTGGTACCCGTGCGACGTTTTCTCCACCGGCAGCGCCGACAGCGCGATCATCGGCAACGTGAAGTAGATCGCGAAGACCGCGCCGGCGACCCACGTGATCGAGCGCGGGATGTCCCGCGGCGGGTCGCGCGCCTCCTCCGCGAGGTTGGAGACCGTCTCGATCCCTGTGTAGGCGATCATCGCGATCGGGATGGCGAGGAAGAACTGTCCCCACGTCGGCGCCACACCCCAGTGGAGGTTCGCCGAGAAGACGACGTGCGGATGGAAGATCAGCGAAAAGCCGACGACCACCAGCAGTAGCTGTGTGCCGAAGTCGAGGACGGCGAGAAAGATGTTCAGCCGGGCCGCCTCTCTGATCCCGACGATGTTCAGCAGGACGAGCAGGACAACCACGACCGCGCCGCCGACGATGTCCCATGGGTTCTGGCGCAACGGGCTCCAGAAGATCGAGAGGTAGTGGGGGACGAAGAACGCCGAGATGGCGATCGTGATGATGTAGTTGAGCATCTGCGCCCACGCGGCCCCGAAGGAGACCAGCTCGTTGAACGCGTGGCGGGCGAAGCTCGACGAGCCGCCCGCTTCCGGAAAGCGAACCGTGCCCTCCGCGTATGTCGCCGCAGTCGCGGCGAAGATGAGCCCGCTGATGACGAACACGAGGGGCGTCAGCCCGAGCGCGATCCCGGCGACGAGCCCAAGCGCGTAGTAGATCGACGAGCCGACGTTGCCGTAGGCCGTGGCGAAGAGGGCGGGAGTCCCGAGGACGCGCTCGAGCGTCTGCTGTCGCCGCCGGCCTCTCCGCCGCGGTGTCACGGTCGCGCTCACCGACGGAGGCTACCGCCCGCCGCAGCGCCGCATCGAGTCACAGCTGCGACACATTCTCGTCCCCGTGCCTGGCACCGGGACGCGTCCGATGTCGCCTAGCCGTGGATCGAGACGATCAGCGGGATGATCAGGATGGCGACGATGTTGGCGATCTTGATCATCGGGTTGATCGCGGGGCCCGCCGTGTCCTTGTACGGATCGCCGACGGTGTCGCCAGTGACCGATGCGGCGTGAGCCTCGGATCCCTTCCCGCCGAAGGCGCCGTCCTCGATCAACTTCTTCGCGTTGTCCCAAGCGCCCCCGCCCGACGTCATCGCGATTGCGAGGAACAGACCGGTCACGATCGTTCCGATCAGCAGGCCGCCGAGCATCCGCGCGTTGATGATGCCCACGATGACGGGGAAGAGAATCGGGATCAGTGCGGGCAACAGCATCGCCTTGATCGCCGAGCTGGTGACGATGTCGATGGCGCGCCCGTATTCCGGCCGGGTCGTCCCCTCCATGATCCCCGGGTTCTCACGGAACTGGCGCCGCACCTCGGTGACGACTTCCCCACCGACGCGCCCGACCGCCTGCATGGCCAGCGACGCGAAGAGGAACGGCATCAGGCCGCCGATGAAGAGACCGGCGATCACCCACGCGTCGCTCAGGCTGAAGGTCGACGGCAGGCCCTGGTCCGAGAGACCGGTCGTGTACGAGTCGAAGAGGACGAGCGCCGCAAGCGCTGCCGACCCGATCGCGTAGCCCTTCGTCACCGCCTTCGTCGTGTTGCCGACCGCGTCGAGCGGATCCGTGATCGCGCGCACCGACTCATCCAAGTCCGCCATCTCCGCGATGCCGCCTGCGTTGTCCGTCACCGGTCCGTACGCATCGAGCGCGACGATCAAGCCCGTCATCGAGAGCTGCGCCATCACCGCGACGCCGATCCCGTACAGCCCCGCGAAGTGATGCGCGATCAGGATTCCCGCGGCGATCACGAGCACCGGCAGCGCCGTCGCCTTCATCCCGACGGCGAGGCCCTCGATGATGTTCGTCGCGTGGCCGGTCTGGGAGGCGGACGAGATGGACTTCACTGGCCCCCAGCGCGTGCCGGTGTAGTACTCGGTGATCGCAACGAGCAGGAATGTCACGACGAGCCCGACCAGCGACGCGCAGTACAGATCCGTGAAGCTGAACTTGCCGCCGTCGTAGGCCATCGTCACCGGAATGAACCCGATCGCCGACAGCACGGTCGCGACGAGCACGGCCTTGTAGAGCGCGTTCATGATGTTGCCGCTCCGTCCCACGCGGGCGAAGAACGTGCCGATCACCGAGGCGAGGATCGACATGCCGCCGAGCGCGAGTGGATAGAGAGCGAGCCCGCTCGACGGGAACTGCGTGCCCAGCAGCATCACTGCGACCGCAGTCACCGCATAGGTCTCGAACAGGTCGGCAGCCATGCCGGCGCAGTCGCCCACGTTGTCGCCGACGTTGTCCGCGATCACGGCCGGGTTGCGTGGATCGTCCTCGGGGATGCCCGCCTCGATCTTCCCCACCAGGTCGGCGCCGACGTCGGCGGCCTTCGTGTAGATGCCACCGCCGAGCCGCGCGAAGACCGAGATGAGCGAACCGCCGAAGGCGAGGCCGATCAGATCGTGGATCGCCGAATCCGCCGAGTTGCCCACCCAGCCGGTGAGAACCCAGTAGTAGCCGGCCACGCCGAGCAGCGCGAGCCCCACGACCATCATTCCGGTGACCGACCCGGCGCGGAACGCGACATTGAGAGCCGGCTTGAGCCCACCTCTCGCGGCCTCGGCCGTGCGGACGTTCGCGCGGACCGCCACGTTCATGCCGATGAACCCGGCGCCCGCGGAAAGGATGGCACCGACCAGGAAGCCGATCGCCGTGCCCCAGCCGAGCTTGTTGTAGAAACCGAGGAGCAGGAACGGCACGATCGAGACCGCGGCGATCGTCATGTACTGCCGGCGCAGGTAGGCGGCAGCGCCTTCCTGGACCGCCTTGGCGATCTCGCGCATGCGCTCGTTCCCGGCCGGGCGGCCGAGCAGCCAGATCGTCAGCCAGATGCCGTAGGCGATGGCGACGCCCGCGCAGAGGAGCGCGAACAGCACCGGATGGTCGTTGAAGAAGCTCCCGACGATCAGCCTACGAACCCCCTGAGAAAGTCTGCGCCGAGTGACCTCGGCGCGGCGGCTTTTCTATCACATGGCGCCCCCCGGAGCGCCGTTTCAGCGTCAGCCGGCCGCTTCGTCCACTTCAGCCGGGCGGGCGAGCTCGAGCGGGGACAGCGTGCCGAGGAGCTCGGGATGGGCGCCGCGAACGTGGAGATCGGCATCCTGGAGAAGCTCCTCCTCGTCCTCCCCACAGAGGACGTGGCCGCAACCGCAGAGGATGACGCCGGCGACATCGATAGCCATCTCGCCAGCAGGACGGCGGAAACAGGCCTGCTCTTCCTGCTCTGCTCGCTTCAGCCCTCGGCCTTGGCCGCGTCCGCATATGCGAGCTGAAGGTTCGCAGTCACCTGCTTGAAGTCGCGCACGAGCTCCCCGCCTGCCGCTCCCTCGAGCACGGGCAGCAGTGCCCGCAGCGCATCGATCGCGAGCCGCGCCTGATCGAGGTCGCGGTCCTCCTCCGAGAGCCGCCGGTATCCCAGCGACGAGACGGTGTAGAGGGTCTGGACGAGCACGTCCGACACCTTGATCGTCTTCATCTCCTCCTCGAGTTGCTTCAGCAGCTCGTCGTCGGAGGCCGGACCACCTGCCCCGCTCTCGGTCACGAAGGCTCCCACAGCTCGAAGCGGTTTCCCTCGAGGTCACGCGCCCAGGCGAACCTTCCGTACTCCATCTCTTCGACGCGGTCGTCGACGTCGACGCCCGCCGCCCGAAGTTGCGCGAGCATCGCATCGAGATCGCGAACGCGGAAGTTGACCATCAACTGCTGGCCACCCGGCCCGAAGTACGAAGTGTCCGCCGGAAAGGGCGCCCAGACGGTCTGGTCGCCTTCCTTCGAGGTGAACGTCGTTCCGTAGTCCTCCATCGCGATACCGAGGTGCTCGGCGTACCACCCTCGCAAGGCAGCGGGATCGCCGGCGCGAAAGAAAACGCCGCCGACTCCCTCGACCGCCTCACCCACCGACACGCTCCCGCGGTCTGCGAACGAGCTCCGCGAAGACGTCGCGATGAGAGCCGAGCTCCGCGACGCGCTCGTACTGCCGCTCTGCGGCGTTCGCCGCCGGCACGGCGAGATAGGGCGCCGCTCCGATCTCCTCGGCGACGGGAAGCACCCACTCGATCAGCGACTCGATCCGCGCGCGGGCGGGAACGACCTCGCCTCGCTCGAAGTCGATCAGCCCGCCGGTCAGCCCGTACCGGATCGCTCGCCACAGGTTCTCCTCGATGAGTCGATTCGGCAGGTTGGGGAGCGCCTCCCCCTCGTCGAGCGCGCGCGCAAAACGCGTCCCCAATGAGTAGATCAACGCCGCCAGCGACTGCGCCTCCGTCAGGTCGGGCTGCGCGTCGCAGATGCGGATCTCCACGGTCGGAAACGCCAGATGGGGCCGCACGCTCCACCAGATCTGCGTGTACTCGTCGATCGACCTGGTCGCGTAGAGGAACCGGACGTACTCCTCGTACGCGGCCCAGTCGTCGAAGACGTCAGGAACGCCGCAGCGCGGGAACAGCTTCGTGAAGATCTCGGTACGAGCCGAGTGAAGACCCGTGACGCAGTCCTCGAGGAACGGCGAGCTGGTCGAGAGTGCCAGGAGCTCCGGCAAGACGTTGCGGAAGGCATTGCACACGGCGACCGCCCGATCGGCGCCGCGGATGCCGATGTGGGCGTGGATGCCGAAACTGTTGTTGCGCCAGACGACGTACTGCAGGAGCTCGTTGTTCCGGCGGTAGTGCGGCGTGTCGATGATGCGCTGGTCCTGCCAGCGGCTCCAGGGATGGGTGCCTGTCGAAGCGAGCCCGACTCCGAAACGGTCGGCGAGCTCCCCGAGTTGTGCACGGCGCTCGCCCATTCGCTCCGCGGCCACGCCGAAGTTCTCGCAACGCCCGGTCTTGATCTCGATCTCGGATGCAATCAGCTCGCCGACGAGGTTCTCGTCGAGGTCCGTTCCCGCCGCCCCGGCCTTGAGCTCTTCGAAGCGATTCGTCAGCTCCAGCGTGTCGGGATCGAGCAGCGCGAACTCTTCCTCCACTGCGATCGTGAAGTCTTGCCCAGCCTCGAACGCCTCATGGGCAAAGCGGATCTGCTCCTCGGGAGCGAGTCGTTGCTGGTCACCCACTTTCACTAGCGTAAATGAAGCAATGGCGACTAACCGCCGCCGATGGGCTCCAGCAGCCGTGTCGCGACGCTCGTCCAGCTCCAGCGCTGGACGGCGGCACGCCGAGCGGCGGCGCCGAGCTCTGCGCGCGCTTCCCCCGGCAGGGCGAGCAGCTCGCCGAGCTTCGCGGCGAGGTCGGCGACGTTTCCGCTCGCGAAGCTCGCCAGATGTTTGCGCTCGGCGGGGTACGCGGCCTCGAGACCCTCGGCGATCTCGGCCAGCCCTGAGTGGCGAGCCACGAGCGGCGGCGACCCGGCGGCAGCCGCCTCCGCGGCCACCATCCCGAAGGCCTCCGGAAAGATCGAAGGGACCACGGTGACGTCCGCGAGCGGGAGGAGATGCACGAGGTGACGGTGCTCGAGCGCCCCGGTGAAGAGCGTCCCCGGCGGAGCGATCGACTCCAGCTCCTGCCGGTAGTCGCCGAAGCCGACGATCACCGCGCGAGCGCCAACGGTGCGCAGCGCCTCGAACAGCACCTGGACTCCCTTGTTGTACAGAAGCTTGCCGAAGTAGACGACCGTCGGTTCATCCGTGGCGAAGAATCGCTCGAAACGCGCGGCGTTGCCTTCGTCCGGTTGCCGCTCGTTGGCGTTCGCCGCATTGTCCGCGTCCGCACGGGCTTCCTCCAGCAGCCGTGCAAGAGCCGCCTCACGCGAGTTGGGTCGGAATTCGCCGACGTCGACGCCCGGCGGCACCTCGTGCACGCGCTCGACATGCCCGACGACATCCTGCAGCACCCCCCGGATGTGCGCGGACCCCACGAAGACGGCCTCCGCTCGCTCGAGACATTCGCCGGCCCACCCGGAGAGCTCCGCGTTGCCGCGCATCGAATACTCCAACTCTGACCCGTGCGCCTTGACCGCAAATGGGAGCCCACTTGCGTACCCGACTGCGGCACCCAGCAGCACATGGTTCGCGAAGACCAGGTCTGCCGGCATCTGAGCGCACAACGCTGTCGCGTTGAGCGCCACGTAGCGTGCCCGTTCGGCGCCGGTGAAGTCCTGCAACAGCTTCGCCTCGAGACCCTCGTAGCGATCGAGCACGAAAACGGGGAGCAACCCGCCGATGTTCGGGCGGAACACCTTGGCTCCTCCGAGGTCGTAACGCTCGGGGTTCGGTTCCTGGCACACCACGACGACGTCGTGGCCGGCGCGGCTCCATTCACGCGCGAGTGCCCGCGTGTAGACGTTCGAGCCCGTGCCGCCGAGCAGGTAGCCGTGCCAGAGCAGGATCCGCACGGGCCCGCGCTGCTACGTCAAGTAGAAGTAGAGCGCGTAGAGCAGCTCGACCGCCGGGTTCGACGTGTGCACGGCCACGTCCTGCGGCACGTCGAGCAGGGCTTCCGAGTAGTTGAAGATGATCCTGACGCCCGATTCGACCAGGTCGTCCGCAACACGCTGCGCGTTGTCGGCCGGCACGGCGACGACGCCGACGATGATGTTCTTTTCTCGGATCGTGTTCGAGAGACGCGCGTAGTCGCTGACGGGAACCTTGCCGACCGGCCGCCCGACTTTGTCGGGATCGGTGTCGAACACCGCGGCGATGTTGATTCCATGCTCCGCGAAGATCGGCGAGCTGGCAATCGCCTGGCCGAGGCGCCCCGCCCCGATCAACGCGATGTTGTGTTGCCCCTGCGTGCGGAGAATCTTGCGGATCTCTCCGAGCAGCGAGTCGATGTTGTAGCCGACTCCGCGCTTCCCGAACTTTCCGAACGCGGAGAGGTCGCGGCGGATCTGGGTCGCATTGATGTTCGTGTAGTCGGAGATCTCCTGCGAGGAGATGCGCTCCTTCCCCATCTTCTTCGCCTGCGTCAGCACCTGGAGGTAGCGCGACAGGCGCGCCGCCACTCCGACCGTCAAGCGATCAGACACAGCCACCGTGCTCTTGGATTCGAGAGTTTGTGACAACCCGAACCCGTTGTATCACGCGACACCGGGGCGGCGCGTAGGTCAACTTTGTGCGGTCACTTTGCGGCGAAAGGCGTCAGGGTCGACGTAGTAGACGAAGGCCCGCTCGCCGTCGATCTCCAGCACCGGGAGCCACTCGCGGTAGTGCGCCTCCAGCCGGGGGTCGTCGTCGATCTCGATCTCCTCGAGCTCGAACGGAATCTCCTGCCGGATCTCCGCGACCACTTCCCGTGCCCGCTCGCAGAGATGGCACCCCGTCGCGTAGTAGAGGACGACCTTAGGGATAAATGCCGCGCGTGGTGGTGGCTTCGGCGACGCGCTGGACGGCCAGGCCGTACGCGGCCAGGCGCATCGAGACACTTCGGCTCTCCATCAGGGCCCAGGTCTCGTTGAACGCTCGCGTGACGATGTCGTTCAGCTTCGCGTTCACCTCGGCTTCCTTCCAGAAGTACTCCTGCAGTCCCTGCACCCATTCGAAATACGAAACGACCACACCACCGGCGTTCGCGAGGATGTCGGGCAGGACGAGCACGCCCTTCTCCTCGAGGATCTCATCGGCGGCCGGCGTGACCGGGCCGTTGGCTCCCTCGACGATGATCTTCGCCTTGACCTTGCCGGCGTTGTCCGGGGTGATCACCTGCTCCAGCGCGCACGGCGCGAGAACGTCGCACTCGAGCAAGAGCAGTTCCTCGTTCGAGATCGGCTCCGCGCCTCGGAAGCCGGCGAGTGAGCCGGTCTCGCGCTTGTGTGCGATCGCGGCCTGAACGTCGATGCCGTTCGGGTTGTGAAGGCCCGACGTCGAATCCGAGACGGCGATCACCGTCGCCCCGTCTTCCGCGAGGAACTTCGCGAGATACGAGCCGACGTTGCCGAAGCCCTGCACCGCAACCGTTGTGCCCTGGAGCGACAGCTGCTGTTTCCGCACCGCTTCCCGCACGCAGTACAGGGCGCCTCGTGCTGTCGCCTCCTCGCGGCCGAGCGAACCGCCGATCGTGAGCGGCTTGCCGGTGACGACTCCGAGGACGGAATGGCCCTTGTTCATGGAGTACGTGTCGAAGATCCACGCCATCACGCGCCCGTCGGTGCCGACGTCCGGCGCGGGGATGTCCTTCTCCGGCCCGATCTCGTTGATGATCTCCGAGGTGAAGCGGCGCGTCATGCGTTGCAGCTCCCCCTCCGACATTGTCTTGGGATTGCAGATGACGCCGCCCTTGGCGCCGCCGAACGGAATTCCCGCCAGCGCGCACTTCCAGGTCATCCACATCGCGAGCGCCTTCACCTCGTCGAGCGTGACGTCCGGGTGATAGCGGATACCGCCTTTCGACGGGCCGCGGGCGACGTTGTGTGTCACGCGATATCCCTGAAAGACTCGGGTCGTTCCGTCGTCCATCGAAACCGGGACCGAAACGGCGAGCGCCTTCTTGCACTCCTGGAGGACGTTGACGAGGTTCGGATCGATCGCAAACGTGTCCGCGACCTTCCTCAACTGCGACTTCGCGATCTCGTAGGGGTTCTCGCGAAGGTGCGAGACGGGCGCGTCGACGGTGGTCAAGTCGGCTCCTTTTTCCGCGCAAATGAGGACATTTTCGGCTTGGCCGGCGGAGCCTACTTGATCGTGAAACCGACCGTACGGATCGTCGGCGGCCCGTCATCGGTCGCGTAGGCCACGAGCCTGAGCTGATAATCGCCCGTCGGAAGCACGGAGCCGGTTGGATCGCGACCGGTCACTCCGAACGAATAGCGGCCCGGAAGCACGTCGCGTAGGCGCGCGAGCAGTCCGATGCGACCGCCGCGCGGACTCCACAACTCGAGGTCGAGGCGGGACAGCGGCAACACGTCGGGCACCCCGCCCGAACGCCGCACGGAGCCTGCGGCGAAGCTCAGCAATGCGGGCGCGGCATCCGACGGGGCGAACGCGTGAGTGGAGAGCCGAACGTCGGCGAGGCCCGCCGGCAGGCGTGGCCCGAAGGTGATCGTCCACGGCACGCGAATCTCCCGGCCGGCTGCGGGCGTGACGACCACGACACCCTCGGCCGGTGCCGTGCCCACGAGCTTGCTCGTCAGTCGTGCACGCACGTGAATTCGGATCGATGCTCCGGGCGCGAGCGAAAAGCTCTGCGGCCTGAGATCGAATCGCAACGCGGCCGCTCCCTCCCGGGCGACGCGCACATCGAGCGACAGACTCAGGGGACGGAACGAAAGGTTGCGCAGGACGAACTCCTGCTCCGTCCTCCACCCGGCGTTGCCTGCACGTCCGAGCGCCAGCGACACGGGGGTGGCGCCAACCTCGGTTGCCGTCGCACCCCCGAGATCGATCAGGCCTGCTCCCTGTGTGGTGATGCGGTCGTCGGGGAGCGGGCGCGCCGCGCCGACGAGCAAGCTCTTCAGAGCATCCGCATCGAGATACGGGCGCGCTTGCGCAAGCAGCGCGGCTGACCCGGCGACGAGTGCCGCCGCCGCGCTCGTCCCGTTGACCGTGCCGTAGCGAGCCGAGCCGTCGCTATTGGCTCCGGGCTCGGCGGTCTCGAGTGCAACCCCGGGCGCCACCACCTCCGGCTTCACGCGCCCGTCGAACGCGAGCCCCGTGGAGGAGAACGGCATGACACTCCCGTCGCCCGCATTGGGCTCGGCCCGAACGGATCCGAGGGACACGGTCGTCTGCACTCCGGCTCGAATCGTGTTCAGCAAGGTATGCGCGACGTCATCGGGGACGGAGACCGCAGGTATGGGTGCGCTCTCGTCGAGGCCGATCCCGCCGGCCGGGAGATCGGCGCCGTAGAACAGCACCGCGACGGCTCCCGCCGAGGCCGCGTTCGCGACCGATACGCCGGGGTCAGCTCCGGTAGGGATGAGCGCGGCGCGGCCGGCAACCAAGCTGGCGCCGCGACGATCGAAGAAGTCGAGCAGCGGAACGGCTCCGGCAGAGCCTCCGGGCGCCGGCGTCTGCAGTCGCGGCGCGCCGATGCCGACGTCGAGCGACCGCGTGGGTGTGACCGCGCCGGCGAGTGGTCGCATCCCGTCGAGCTCGATGCGAAGGCCTGCGCGCAGGACGACGCGCACTTGTCCGAATCGTGGGCGTAGATCCGCCGCGCCGACCGTGAGGACCGCGGGCGACCCTCCTGGACCGGCGACGCTGCCGTAGCCGGGCCCGGCGGGGCCGTCGTTGCCGGCTGGAGCGACGACCAGCGTGTCGAGTCGCGTCGCGCCCTCTGCTGCCCGCGCGAGCGGCCCGTCGGCAAACGCCGCGAACGGCTCCGCCACGCCGATCATCGCGACACGTGCCGCATCGTGTGCGTCACCGTCGCCGTTCGGGTCCACCGCTCGCTCCAGGCCGGCGAGGATCTGATCCGTCCGCCCGTACACAGCCCAGTTCGCGGTCGCGTCTCGCTGCCACCCGGCGACACGGATCGGCAGCACTGTCGCTCCCGGGGCGACTCCCGCGAGTGCCGCCGGGCCGCCCGATCCGACCAACAGGCCGGCCATCTCCGTTCCGTGCCGTTCGAGCTGAGAGGGATCGTCGGGACGCGCAGCGGCGAGCGCGCCTGCCTCGCCGCCAACGATGTCGATGCCGCTCAACACGCGGCCACGCAGGAAGGGTTGGGCGCGATCGACGCCCGTGTCGAGCAGGGCGATCGTGACGCCGCGACCGTCCTTGTCGGAGAGGCCGATGTTCGGGCGCTCGCCGAATTGAGAGCTCGCCAGGAGACTCGAGCTGAGCGACGCGGGATAAGCGGCTCGTACGGGATAGACGCCCGCCACCTCGGGTGCGCGTTCGAGCAGCGCGATTCCACGCGCGTCGAACGCCGCCGAAAAGCCGTTGACGGTCCTCGTGTAACTGAACTCGGGCTCCACAACGACACCCTCGAGGCGCAGGCGCGCGATGAGCAGCTTCTGCGACGAGAGCGCGGTCTGCACCCAGCGACGCTCCTCCTCGCTCGTGGCCAGGCCTCCGACCTGACCGACGCGGTCCGCCAACGCCGGCGCCTTCAGCACGACGATGACGCGCTGGCCGACTGCGACGCGGGGCCGCTGCGCGCCTGCGAGCCCCTGCCAGCTCGGCTCACCTTGCGGGATGACGTCCTTGCTCCGGCCTCCGGCTGCGATGAGGACCGCCGTGACGACGACTGCGAGAGCCGCAAGCACCAGGGCGTTGAAGGGCTCACGCGCTGGACGCGTAGGCATCGAGCCCAAGATATCCAGGATAGGGGACGGGATTGGAGAACCGTGCTGCCGACGCGATCATCGCGGCGTTGTCGGTGCAAAGAGCGAGCGGCGCAGCCGTGGCTTCAGGGAGCGCGGCCCGCAGCTCGGAGTTGGCGGCGACCCCACCGACCACTGCGATCTTGGTCGCTCCGATCTGCTCGGCCGCCTGTCGCGTGCGCTCGACGAGCGCGCGTACGATCGCACGCTGATAGCCGGCGGCCAGATCTGCTCTGCGGCTCTCGAGCTCTTCTGCGGTCAGCTCCCGGACGGCGTAGAGCAACGCGGTCTTGAGACCGGAGAACGAGAAGTCGAGCCCGGGCACACGCGCTACGGGGAACTCGTACGCACTCGGATCACCGGTTCGCGCAATCCGGTCGATCTCCGCACCGCCGGGATAGCCGAGGCCGAGGAGTCGGGCCCCTTTGTCGAAGGCCTCCCCCGCCGCGTCGTCCAGCGTCGTCCCGAGGACCCGCGCTTTGGTGCTGCGATCCTGAACATCGAGCAGCAGCGTGTGCCCCCCGCTCGCCAGCAGGCAGAGGAACGGTGGCTCGACCGGATCCGGCTCGAGGTAGAGCGAGGCGACGTGCCCCTGGAGATGGTCGACCGCGGCCAGCGGCAGCCGGCGGGCCCAGGCGATCGCCTTGGCGGCGGCCACGCCGACGAGCAGCGCGCCGATCAAGCCGGGGCCGGCGGTCACGCCAACGAGGCCGACGTCGTCGAGTGTCAGCTTCGCCTCCGTGAGCGCCTCTTGCACCACAGGCGTGACGAGCTCGAGGTGACGTCGGGACGCAACCTCGGGCACGACCCCGCCGTAACGAGCGTGCAGATCGGCTTGCGACGAGACGACATTCGAAAGGATCCGGCCGTCTAGCGTGACCACCGCCGCCGCGGTCTCGTCGCAGGAAGTCTCGAGCCCGAGTATCAACCGGAGCGCGGCTCAGGGTCGCGCCACATGATCAACGCGTCTTCACGATTGTCCGTGTAGTAACCGCGTCGGACTCCGCGCGCCTTGAAGCCGGCTTGCTCGTACAGCTTGATCGCCACTTCGTTTGACACCCTGACCTCGAGCGTGTACCCGCGACGGGTTTCTCCACTGGTGAGCTCGAACAGCCGCTCCAAGAGCCCGCTTGCGACTCCCTTGCGCCGCTGCTCCGGCGCGACGGCGAGGTTCATGACATGCCACGCGTCGACATAGCGGGAGATGATCAGGTAGCCGAGCAACTTGCGTGTGTCCGGCTCGAACGCGCCGAGGGAGATCGAGGACGGCTTGGCGAGCTCGCCGGCGAACATCGACCGTGACCAGGGCGTCGGGTACGAATCGCGCTCGATCGTCTCAATCGCGTTGAGGTCGCGCAACTCGAGGCGCCGGAAGTCCACCCGGTTGGCGGTCGCGCTCATCGGCCGATCTTTGCCCGATGAGCGGTGGAAGGGGCATAAGGGGAAACCGGGAGGTTTCCCCTTACTCTCTCCTCATTGCGCGCTGCGGCGGTCGCCACGGGGCGCGCGATGAGGCGATCCCCAAAGAAGGGAGCTCGTGAGGGAAACATGGTTTCCCTCACGGGAGCGAGCCGCAGGCGAGCGACGCTCATTGCCTTGTTTTATCAGCGTCGGGAACTCTCAGGTACATCGGCTCTACAGCGTCGGCCCGCCCGAACTCCCGTGCCAGCGCCGCATGGAAGCGGGCCCGCGGGACGTGGCGGTCGTCCTGGTCAGGCGGAATCTCAAGACCGGCGGCTTCCAGCACCGAGCGGTAGCGGACGGCCCCGCTACCCACACACACGATGCCGGAGGTGAGCTCCACCTGAGCGGGGGCCAGCACGCGAGGTTCCTCCAGGAGCACGAAGACCTCCCCGCGCCGAGCATCGATGACGGGCACCGCTCCAGGCGCTCCGGCGGCCAGCGCGTCGAGCGTCGAGACGCCGGCCACCGGCACACCGAGGGCGAGCGCGAGGCCGCGCGCGGTCGCAAGGCCGATGCGGACGCCGGTGAAGCTGCCCGGCCCGATCCCGACGGCGATTCCCTCCAGCTCGCGGGTCTGCGCGCCTGCCTGGCGCAGCAAGGCGTCGACGTCCTCGAGCACAGTTACCGCACGCGAAGTCCGCTCTCCGAGCACCTCACCGTCGAAGACGAGCGCGCTCGTCGCGACCTCAGTCGCCGTGTCGAAGGCCAGGATCAGCATCGCCCTCAATCGTGACAAGCCGGTGTCCTTCTTCGCCGTGCTCCAGCTTCACCTCGAAGCGCGGCGCCGGTAGAACGCCGACTCCAGCCTCCGGCCACTCGACGAAGACGACCGCATCGTCGAAGTACGGCTCGAGGTCGCCCCACTCCGCCGGGGAAACGCCCCGGAAGCGAAAGAGGTCGAGATGCGACACGTCGACGCGGCCCTCGTAGCGGTGGCCAATCGTGTACGTCGGGCTCGTCACCGCTCCTTCGACGCCGAGCGCACGGCACGCGCCCCGGACGAATGTCGTCTTGCCGGAGCCGAGCTCGCCCGAGACGGTCACGACATCGCCCACGCGGAGATCCGCGGCGAGCCTCGCAGCGACCTGCTCTGTCTCTGCCGGCGAGCGAGTCTCGATCAGAACAGCCCGAGCTGCACGGCAGGCTCGGCGACGACTGGTGCGACGAATGCCGGTTCGGGCGGAACTACCTCACGACCCATCAGCTCGGGCAGCCTCGCGAAGTCGGACCTGAGCACCTCGAGCATGCGCGGTGTGTACAGCGCCGCGGCCGGGTGATAGATCGGGTAGAGCAGTACGCGGCGTCCGCCGAGCGTCACTTCCTGTTCCTGGCCGTGGACGCGCGTGATCCCGGTCGGCCGGCCCGAGAGCAGCTTCGTCGCGAAGTTCCCGAGCGTCGCCACGACGCGGGGCTCGATCAATTCGATCTGGCGCCAGAGATGCGACTCGCACGCCTGGATCTCCTCGGGGAGCGGATCGCGGTTGCCGGGAGGTCTGCATTTGAGAACGTTCGCGATGTACACCTCCTCGCGCGACAGGCCGATCCCCTCGAGCAGCTGCTCGAGCAGCTTCCCCGCCGCGCCGACGAACGGAATGCCCTGCTTGTCCTCGTGGAAGCCCGGCGCTTCGCCGACGAACATCAGATCCGAGTTCGGATCGCCCGAGCCGAAAACGACCTGCGTTCGGCCGCCTGCAAGCGCGCATTTCGTGCAGCCCGCGACGAGCTCGCCGAAGGCGAGCAGCTCGTCCGTGCGAGTCAGCTCAGTGACCGCAGCCACAGCTTCCGCCGCAACAGCCGCCGCCACTGGTGAATGCGCCGGTCTGCCCGGCGGTGCCGACCATCGAGAACGTCGAGAGCTGCCGGGCGACATTGGTCGCGCCGCACTGAGGGCAGGCAACCACCTGGTCCCCCCGGACGAGCTCCTCGAAGTGCTCCTCGCACTTCATGCAGACGTACTCGTACATCGGCATCGCTCGCGCAGTTTAGGGCCCCTACCGGACGGGCGGTCGAGCAGCTAGTAGGAGCCCTTGACCACGCGGCCGCCGAGCCTCCCCGAGATCGAGGCCTTCGAGAATTTCAGGGTGCCGGCTACCGCCGCCGAACCGGAGACTCGAACGGTCCCCTTGTACGAGAGGGGGAGATTTCCGGGAACGAAGGTGATCTTCCCGGTCACCTGGATGCCGGCGACGTCGCTGTACCGGCTCAGGGTGAAGCTCAGATCTTTCTGCGACACGACGAGCTTGCCTCCGTAGAGACCGCGGGGTGCGAACGACGCCGAAGAGAGGATGATCTGGAGCCACGTCGCCTCGGCCTCGCGGACCGTCCTCGCCGCATCCGTCAGCGTGGCCTTCACCGTTGCCTTCGCGGGCCGGCGCGGGAACGCGCTGAGGATCTTCCCGACCGGCGGGACCCGCGGACAGGAAGCCTGCCGGAAGCTCTGGAGCGTCCCGAGGATCCACTGTCTGATCGCATCGGCTGCGCAGCCCGAGAAGTCGGCGGAGGAAACGCTGTGTCCGACGCCGGGAACGGTGATCAACTGGCCCTGCGGAAAAGCCGAGACCACGGCGACCGCATTCGCAGTCGGCGTCCGCAGGTCGAAGCCGCCGTCGAGGGCGAGCACCGGAACGTTCGGCAGCGGCCCCGGTCCCAGCGGCGTGTTTCCTGTCGGCGTGGGCCACTGCTCGCAGAAGTACGCCGTCCCGATGCGGGCCGCCCAGTTTCCGAACGGCCCGAAGCTACCGGGTGGAAGCGCAGCGACGGTCGCATCGAGGATCGCCTGCCGCGCAGCCGGTGGCGTGTCCGGGGCGAACGGGAACTGACCGTCCGCGCAATTCGTCGCGGCGTAGAGACCGAAGCTCAGGTCTTCCGCGGACAGCGCGCTCGTCCGCAGGTCGAGGTCGTACAGGCGCAGCAGCGGGAGCGCATTCCCGAGCAAGGCAGCGTGTACCGCAGCAGGGGCCTCGGCGGCGAGACCGGGCGAGAGATCCGTGTCGATGATCAGCGAGATCAGCTCTTCACCGTTCATCTCCAGCGCCCGCAGCCTTCCGTTCGGCGCGATCACCTTTCCCTTGATGGGATGCGCCTCGATTCGATTGGCAAGCTTGGCGACATCACCCGCAAAATTCTTCGTAGCTCCGGCGCACACGCCGCGCGCGCAGAAAGCGTTGAGCGCGCCCGGCATCGCTCGCAGGACGTTTCGCTCGAAGGGGTCGGGATACGTGGGCGCGACGACGGAGTCCAGGACGATCCGCTCGACGTTGCCGGGATGGGCGAGCGCGTATGCGAGGGCGAGCTTGGTTCCGTACGACACGCCGAAGAGCCCGATGCGGCCGACGCCCAACGCAACCCGCACCGACTCCATGTCTTCTGCGTGGTCGCGCGTCGCATAGAACTGTCTCGACGGTCCGATGATCGCGGCGCAGTCGCGAGCGAGTGCAGCGTCCTGTTCGACCGTGGTCAGCATCGAGGTCTGTAGGCCGGGGCAATCGATGAGGCCGGATTTCCCGGTGCCGCGATTGTCGAAGGCCACGAGCGTGTAGCCGGGGAACATGGTCTGCATCTGCTGCGCCGCGCTCGCATTGGACAGGGCGTAGGCACCGGCCGATCCCTGCCCTGGGCCGCCTGCGATCAGGAACATCGTCCCGCGCGGCAGGCCACTCGGCGCCAAGACTTCGACGTGGAGCGGGATCGTGCCGGGAACGGTTCCGCTGCGGTCGAGCGGGACGTCGACCGTCCCGCACTGAGCGGCGTCTGTGGCCTGGGGGCAGGGCGTCAGGGTAATCGCGGCACGCGCCTGACCCGGTGCGACCAGCGCAAGGGCGACGGCAAGCCCCAGGAGAAAACGACGACCCACGGAGCACCGCAGGGTAGCAGTGCCCGTGTACCCTTCCCCTGCCCGGTATCCGCTACGGAACTGGAGCTTCGAGTGTTCGAGAGCGTCAAAGTCATCGGTTCCGGCCGCGTCGGTTCGACCGTTTCGGCTCGCCTCCACGAGCGCGGCCTCGCCGTGGGCGACGAAGGAGAGCTCGTTCTTCTCTGCGTGCCTGACGGCTCGATCGCCGAGGTCGCTGCCACGGTCGAGGAAGGTCCATGGGTCGCACACGTCTCCGGAGCCACGCCCCTCTCTGCACTGGATCCGCATCGGCGCCGCTTCTCGATGCACCCGCTGCAAACGTTCACGCACGTGCGCGGACCGGAGCAACTCGACGGGGCCTGGGCCGCCGTCACGGCGGAATCGGAAGAGGCCAGGGTCGCCGGGTTCTGGTTGGCGGAGACGCTTGGACTGGAGCCGTTCGAGCTTGCCGACGACGCGCGCCAGCTCTACCACGCCGGCGCCGCGATCGCCTCGAACTATCTCGTCACGCTGCACGCGGTCGCGTCCGAGCTCTTCCGCGCCGCAGGTGCGCCTCCTGAAGCACTCGTTCCGCTGATGCGCAGGACGATCGACAACGACTTCGAGCTGACCGGCCCCATCGAGCGCGGCGACTGGGAGACGGTGGCGGCGCATCGGCGCGCCATCCGCGCGGCGCGACCCGAGCTCGAACCCCTCTACGACGTGTTGGCCGAGGCGACTGCGAAGTGAGGATCCTGCGGACGATCGCAGAAGTTCGTCAGGCGCTTGCGGACCGCGGGCGCATCGGGCTCGTACCGACCATGGGCGCTTTCCATGAAGGGCATCTCGCACTCTTCCGCGCCGCGCGCAGCGAGTGCGACACCGTCGTCGTCTCACTGTTCGTCAATCCGACGCAGTTCGGCGCAAGCGAGGATCTGTCCCGTTACCCAGGGGACGAGGCACACGACGCCGATCTGGCAGAGGCGGCAGGGGTCGACGTCCTGTTCGCACCTTCAGCCGAGGAGATGTACCCGGACGGCTACGCAACCTGGGTCGACGTCGACGACACCGGCGCGGAAGGCACTGCGCGACCGGCCCACTTTCGAGGCGTCGCCACCGTTTGCCTGAAGCTCTTCAACATCGTGCGCCCTCAGATCGCGTACTTCGGACAGAAGGACGCGCAGCAGGCCAAGGTCTTGCGCCGATTGATTCGCGATCTGGACCTGGAGCTCGAGCTGCGCGTCCTGCCGACCGTTCGTGACGCGGACGGACTGGCGCTCTCGTCACGCAACGCGTTTCTCTCGGAGGAGGAACGGCGTCAGGCGCTCGCGCTTCCACGCGCACTCCAAACCGGCCGTTCCGCACACGCCCAGGGGTCTGACCCCGTGACGGCGGCACGGGGCGCGCTCAACGGCCTCGAGCCCGATTACGTGGAGGTCCTCGAGCTCGGTGACGTGACCGTGCTCGCCGCCGCAGCGCGCGTCGGTTCGACGCGAATCATCGACAACATCGTCCTGGAAGGAGAGTTGAAGTGAAACCGGGGAAGCTGACGCTCACTCAACTCGCCGACATGAAGAGCCGCGGCGAGAAGATCGTCATGGTCACCGCGTACGACGCGCCGGGCGCGCGCCTTGCCGAACAGGCGGGCATCGACATCCTGCTCGTCGGCGACACCGCCGGGATGGTCGTGCTCGGCCACGACGGAACCGTGCCCGTGACGGTCGACGAGATGCTCTTCATGACGCGGTCGGTATCAGGAGCGGTCGAGCGGCCAGTCGTCGTCGGCGACATGCCGTTCGGGAGCTATCACGTCTCCGACGAGGACGCCCTGCGCAATGCGATCAGATTCGTCAAGGAAGCAAGCGCGGACGTGGTCAAGCTCGAAGGCGCCGGCCCCTCGCTGTCACGTGTGCGCGCGATTGTCTCGGCCGGCATCCCCGTGATGGGACACGTCGGACTGACCCCGCAATCGGAGACGATCCTCGGCGGCTTCAAGACGCAGGGCCGCACAGCCGCAAAGGCGCGTCAGCTGCTGGCGGATGCACTCGCACTGGAGGCGGCCGGCTGCTTCGCGATCGTGCTCGAAGCGGTCCCGGTGCCGGTTGCGACACGCATCACCGAGTCGCTCACCGTTCCGACGATCGGGATCGGCGCTGGAGCCGCGTGCGACGGCCAGGTGCTCGTCTATCACGACCTGCTCGGGCTCACGGAAGGACGCGCGCCGCGGTTCGTCAAGCGCTATGCAAACCTCGCCGGAGAGATCCGCGAAGCGCTGACGACGTACGCCGACGAAGTCCGCACCGGCGTCTACCCCGCGCCCGAGCACACCTACGCCATGCCGGAGGACGAGCTCGAAGTGTTTTCAGCCGATGGCGTAGAGCAGCGTCAGCGCGACGGCTAGCCCTCCGCCGAGCAGCGACGCCAACGCGACGCCGGCTAGTGAACGGGCCCAGGTCCAGCCGTGCACGGTTCGGACTCCGACGAGCAGCAGTCCGAGGGACCAGATCACGAATCCGTAGAAGATCCAGGCGGCGAGCGGCCCCGCGCCGCGCCCATCGGCCCCGCCGGTGCGGAACAGGTCCGTGCCGTACACCGCGATCCGAATCGGCCAGTAAATGACGAGCGCAAGCGCAATCGGGACGGCCGCAAAAGCCAGCACGTGCCGAGCTCGCCTGAAGCTGCCCCGGCCCCCCAGTCGCCGGAGAGCGACGTGAAGCACCTTCCCCATGACGAAGTAGACCGTGAAGCCGTAGAGGCCGCCGGCGAAGAACGCCCAGACCGAGAACAGCGACCCATCGATCTGAACGTCGTCGCGGAGCGTGCTCGCAACGGTCGTGGCGAGGACCGCGGCGATGCCGGCGAGCCAGACGATCGCACCGGCCGTGTCCTGCCGGGCCGCGGCCACCTCGTCGGAGTCGTCACGCAGAGCCGCGAAGACTCTGCGCGGGCTTTGCAGGACGAGTACTGCCCGCAGAAACCACGCCCTCTCGTCGTTGGGCGCAGCGACGCGTGCGGTTGCGTCAGGCAGCGGCCACCGCAGCCTTCGGCAGAACGTGCCGGAGGAACTGGCCCGTCGCAGACTCGTCGACCTCGGCGATCTGCTCCGGCGTGCCCGTCCCGATGATTTCGCCTCCCGCCTCGCCCCCTTCGGGACCGAGATCGATGATCCAGTCGGCCTGCTTGATCACGTCCAGATTGTGCTCGATCACGAGAACGGTGTTGCCGGCATCGACCAACCGGTGGAGCACGTCGAGGAGCTTCTCGATGTCGGCGAAATGCAGGCCGGTCGTCGGCTCGTCGAGGATGTAGAGCGTCTTCCCCGTCGCGATCTTCGAGAGCTCCGACGAGAGCTTGACGCGCTGCGCTTCTCCGCCGGAGAGCGTGGTCGCGGGCTGTCCGAGCTTGATGTAGTCGAGCCCGACGTCGTTCAGCGTCTGCAGCCGCCGCCGCAGCTTCGGGATCTTCGCGAAGAACTGGAGCGCTTCCTCGACCGACATCTCGAGCACGTCGGCGATCGACTTCCCCTTGAAACGAACCTCCAGCGTCTCCCGGTTGTAGCGCGCTCCCTTGCAGGTCTCGCACGGGACGTACACATCCGGCAGGAAATGCATCTCGATCTTGATCTGACCGTCGCCCTTGCAGGTCTCGCAACGGCCGCCGCGCACGTTGAACGAGAAACGTCCGGGCTTGTAGCCGCGCACCTTCGCCTCGGGGGTCATCGAGTAGAGCTCGCGAATGTGGTCGAAGAGCTTGGTGTAGGTGGCGGGGTTCGACCGTGGCGTGCGGCCGATCGGCGACTGGTCGATGTCGATCACCTTGTCGAACACCTCGATGCCTTCGACGGACTCGTGGTCACCCGGCTTCGTCCGGTGCCGGTGCAGCTTGTTCGCCAGCGCCTTGTGAACGATCTCGTTCACAAGGGTCGACTTGCCCGAGCCGGACACCCCGGTGACCACGACGAATTTCCCGACCGGGAACTCGACGTCGATGTCCTTCAGGTTGTGCTGCGTCGCGCCGCGCACCCAGAACGATCCGCTTTCCTCGGTGCGCCGATCCGGCACGGGGATGACGCGCCGACCCGACAAGAACTGCCCGGTCACCGAGTTCTTCGTTCGTTCGACTTTTGCGGCGGTCCCCTCGGCGATGACGTGTCCGCCGTGCTCCCCCGCGCCCGGCCCCATGTCGACGAGCCAGTCGGACGAGCGCATCATCTGCTCGTCGTGCTCCACGACCAGCACGGTGTTCCCGAGGTCGCGCAGGCGCTCGAGCGTTCCGATCAGCTTGTCGTTGTCGCGCTGATGCAGCCCGATCGAAGGCTCGTCGAGGATGTAGAGGACGCCGACGAGCTGCGAGCCGATCTGGGTCGCCAGCCGTAGGCGCTGCGCCTCGCCCCCCGAGAGCGTCGCCGACGCGCGGTCGAGCTGCAGGTAGCCGACCCCGACGTTGTCGAGGAACATCAGCCGCTCGCGGATCTCCTTCACGATGCGCGCGCCGATCAGCTGCTCTGTCTCCGTGAGCTGAAGCTGGTCGAGAAACTCGAGCGCGCGCGTCACCGACATCTGGGTGAACTGGTGGATGTTCTTCTCGCCGACCGTGACGGCGAGCACCTCTGGCTTCAGACGTGCCCCGTTGCAGACCGGGCACGGCCGGAAGGACATGTACTCCTCGATGCGCTCGCGCTGCGAGGCGGAGTCGGTCTCCCGGTAGCGCCGCTCGAGGCTCGGGATGATGCCTTCGAAGGCGAGCATGTACGAGCGGCGGCGACCCATCCGGTTGCGGTAGCTGACGTACAGGCGCTCGCCTTCGGTGCCGTACAGGAAGAGGTCCTCTTCCTCTACCGACAGGTTCTCCCACGGCTCGTCGAGCGGGATCTCGTACCGGTCCGCGATCGCCTGGATGACCGATTCGTAGAAGCCCGAGTTGCCGACGGACCACGGCACGAGCGCGCCCTCCGAGATCGACAGGCTCGTATCGGGCACGAGCAGGTCCGGGTCGATCTCCTGCTGCGCACCCAGACCCGTGCAGCGCGGGCACGCGCCGTGCGGCGAGTTGAAGGAGAAGATCCGTGGCTGGAGCTCGGGAAGCGAGACGCCGTGGTCCGGGCACGCGAACTTCTCGCTGAAGAGCACCGTTCGGTCCTCGCCGACCAGATCGATCGCGACCAGCCCTTCCGCGAGCTGCGCTGCGGTCTCCACCGATTGCGCGAGCCGCGTGCGGAGATCGGGCTTCATCGTGAGCCGGTCGACCACCACCTCGATCGTGTGCTTGTACTTCTTGTCGAGCGGGATCTCTTCTTCGAGCAGATGCTGCTCACCGTCGACCTTGACGCGCGTAAAGCCCTCGTTGCGCAGCTCTTCGAAGACGTCCTTGTACTCGCCCTTGCGGTCTCGGACGACGGGTGCGTTCACCGTGAACTTCGTTCCTTCGGGCAGCTGGAGGATCTGGTCGACGATCGACTCCTGGCTCTGGCCCGTGATCGGCTTGCCGCAGACCGGGCAATGCGGACGACCCACCCGCGCATAGAGCAGGCGCAGATAGTCGTAGATCTCGGTGACCGTGCCGACGGTCGAGCGCGGATTGCGAGAGGTCGTCTTCTGGTCGATCGAGATCGCCGGGGACAGCCCTTCGATGGAGTCGACGTCGGGCTTCTCCATCATCTGGAGGAACTGACGCGCGTACGCCGAGAGGCTCTCGACGTAGCGCCGCTGGCCCTCCGCGTAGATCGTGTCGAAGGCCAGAGACGACTTGCCGGAGCCCGAGAGGCCGGTGATGCAGATCAGCTTGTTCCGGGGCAGCCGGACGTCGATGTCCTTGAGGTTGTGCTCCCGGGCGCCGTGGACGACGAGCTCTTCTTGGGCCATAACCGGCCCAGTTTAGCTAGGCGGATCGGATCGAACAAGTGTTCGTTCGAGGCCAGGGAAACCCGCTCGCCGAGCGGGAAAACGAGTCAGCCGCTGAGCCGCTCGACCAGGCCGTACACCCGGCGCGGCTGGGACATGTAATCGATCTCGAGTTCCCCGGCGACGATCGTCCCGTAACCCATCAGCCGCCCCACCAGGCTCTGCTCGATCTCGACGGCTCCGAGGCGCGAGAGGCGCACTGCGGCGGCCCTGCGGTGGAACGTCCCGTGCACGACGAACAGCTTCTCGGTGGTCAGGACGACGCGCGTTCGCTCCCACATCCACACGGCCCGCAGCGCAATCGCCGCGCCGACAGCTTGCAGCAAGACGCCCGCGATCGAGGCAGGCCAGCCCACCGCCATGCATCCGATCCCCACCGCGGCGAGCCCGAGAGCACGCACGAACGGCCCGGCGAGCACGACCGCATGTCGCCGCTCGTCGAGGCAGATGCGCTCCGACCCTGAAGTAATCATTGCGTTTGCGGCATTCGCCGAGCGTGGAAAGATCCCTGGTCATGAAGCAAACAGCCCAGCGCGTCGCGCTCGCGACGCTGATCGTCATCGCGATCGTCACGGTGGCGCTGGCGCTGTGGAAGCTGAAGCTCGTCCTCGCCCTCGTCTTCCTCGCCTTCATCCTGGCCGCGGCCCTTCGGCCGAGCATCGACAGGCTCGGGCGGGCCGGTCTGCCGCGAGGGCTTGGGCTGCTCGTCCATTACGTCGTGCTGGCAGGAATACTCGCGCTCGCTCTCTGGATCGTCGTGCCGCGAGCGATCAACCAGGTGCAGAGCGCCCTCGGTGGGACGACGAAGGCGCAGATCCACCAGGAGGCGAAAAGCTCCACCGGGATCAAGCACGACGTCCTCACGGCGATCGACAAGCGACTGCGCAAGGTCCCGACGACGGGCGAGCTCCTCCACCCTGCAGTCGAGGTGACCTTGAAGGTCTTCGAGGTCCTCCTCGGGATCTTCTTCGTCCTGGCGTCGGCCGCCTACTGGATCTTCGAGCGTGAACATGCGGTCGACTTCGTCTCGTCGCTCTTACCACGGCCGAAGCGGAAGAAGCTCCGCGACACGTGGGACCTGATCGACCTCAAGCTCGGTGCCTTCGTGCGGGGGCAGGCACTTCTGATCTTCCTCGTCGGAACGGTGTTGTCGCTGGGGTTCTGGGCGGTGGGCGAGCCCTACTTCATCCTCATCGGGGCCTTTGCCGGTGTGGTGGAGATCGTTCCGGTCATCGGCCCCATCTCCGCCGGCGTGTTGGCCGTCGCCGTGGGAGCGACCTCCTCGTGGCACGTTGCGCTGGCCGCCGGGATCTGCGTGCTCGTCGTGAGGCTGCTCGAGGACTATCTGATCGTGCCGCGCGTGCTCGGCGAGGCCGTGGGCCTCTCCCCTCTGCTCGTCCTCGTCTCGGTGACCGCCGTCGGCATCCTCTTCGGCGGGTTCGCGGTCGTGCTCGCCGTTCCGCTCGTCGCCGTCATCGTCACCGTGCTCGATGTCGTCGTGCGCGATGTCGACCCGGCCGAGGAAGATGTCCCGACCGTGCTCTTCCCGGCCAAGGACGCCGAGTCGTAGGAGCTACGTCAGGGCGAGCGCGGACACGATCGCCGCTTCGAGCTCGCGCAGGCGGAAAGGCTTGATCAGGTGCGCCACCGGGTGGAGGGCACAGCTCTCGTCACTGGGAGGAAAGATGCTCGCGCAGATGATCGGGAGACTCTCGAGCCGGCCGCGTAGCCGGGCTGCCGCAGCCAGGCCCTCCGCAGAGGCCGGCTCGAGAATCATCGCCGCGGGCGCGTCGCCGACGGTCAGCTCGCCTTGACCGACCGGCTCGTTGCCGGTTCTCCTGACGATGGCCTCGATCAGCACCCTGAGATCGGGATGGGGCTCGCTGATCAGGATTGCTGCCATGACCATTACTCTCGGCTTGGGCGGTAGGGAACCGAGGTCCGTTCCCGTATGAGAACGGTATGAACGCAGCGCGGGTGCTCGTAATCGACGACGACGGGGACATCAGGCGTCTCGTCGCCGAGCTGCTCAAGCGAGCAGGGCTCACGGTGGAAGAGGCCGAGGACGGACGCTCGGGCCTGCGGGCCCTGCACAGGACGCCTCCCGACCTCGTCGTCCTGGACGTTTCGATGCCGGACCTCGACGGCTGGGAGACCCTCGAGCGGATCCGGGATCTCAGCGAGGTGCCGGTGCTGATGCTGACCGCTCGGGGCGACGAGCTCGAGCGGGTGAGGGGACTGAAGGCGGGCGCCGACGACTATGTCGTGAAGCCGTTCGGGCGGCAGGAGCTCGTTGCGCGCGTTCAGGCTCTGCTGCGCCGAGCCGGCCCGCGCATCGACGAGCCGCAGGCGCGCTACGCGGACGACCGCGTGACGATCGACTTCGCACAGCGCACGGTGACCTTCGACGGCGCGGACGTCTCGTTGACGCCGCTCGAGTTCAAGCTCCTCGCGGCCTTCGTCCGTCATCCACGCCAGGTGCTGTCACGCGATCAGCTCCTCGAGCTCGTCTGGGGCGATTCGCGCGGAGTCGCGACCGACCAGGTGAAGCTGTATGTGGGGTATCTCCGGCGCAAGCTCGCCCCGGAGGACACCGCGCGCGTCCCGATCGAGACGGTTCGCGGCTTCGGCTATCGGTACCAGCCGGATTAGGAAGGCGATCGGGCCGGCAGCTCGATGCAGAACGACGAGCCCTCGCCGGGACCGCTGCGAACGGCGATCGTGCCGCCGTGTGCTTCGACGATGGCGCGGGTGATGTAGAGGCCGAGGCCCGTTCCCGGGATCTGGTGCTCGGAGGCCGTCGAGGCGCGGAAGAAGCGGTCGAAGAGACGGTCCTGCTCATCAGCCGCGATCCCGACGCCGGTGTCGGAGACCTCGAGACGCACGACGCCGTTCACGGGCGTCACCGAAACGTGGACATCTCCTCCGTCAGGTGTGAACTTGATCGCGTTCGAAACGAGGTTCTCGACCAGCTGAAACATTCGGCCCTTGTCTGCCTGAACCGGCGAAGCAGCGCTTGCCTCATACGTCAGCTCGACCCCGCCGGCCGCCGCGCGCGGCGCGGACTCTTCGACGGATTGCCTCACGATCGCGGCGAGATCCAGGTCGGCCGGATGGAGCTCGAGCTGGCCGGCTTCGAAGCGGGCGACGAAGAGCAGATCGTTCACGAGCCGAAGAAGCCGGTCCGCATTGCGATCGGCGACATTGAGGAACCCCCGCTGTTCCTCGGACAGGTTGTCGTCGTCCAGAACGAGCTCGAGGTAGCCCATGATCGAGGTCAACGGCGTCCTGAGATCGTGCGAGATGAGCGCGACGAATTCGTCCTTGAGCCGGTCGGCCTCGCGAAGCCGCTCGTTCTGCAGGACGAGCTGCCGCTGCGCGGATTGCGCCTCGGCGCGGGCGACTCGTTCCTCACGCCGGACCCGGTCGAATGACCGTACGAGGCCGGCGAGCCTGACGAGAACGAGGCCCGACAGCGCAGCCGATGCGATTGCAAGAGCGACTGCGTCGATCCGCCGATGCGTCAGCCGTTCCACGACCAGGATGACGGGTACGGTCGCGACCGCAATCCAGAGCACCAGCAGGCGCACGCGGCCGAGGCGGGGACCGGAAGCGCGACTGGGTTTGGAGAGATCACGCATTGATGGGCTGAGCGCTGCAGCGCCCCAGAGCACGTAGGAAAGGAGCCACCCGGCGTCGAGCCAAGACGTGCCGGAAAAGGTCGCAGGTGAGATGCCGTAGATCTCGTCGACCACGATGAGCAGGACGACGCTCGCCGTGAGGCAGCGATAGGAGACCGTGCGTCGCGCGGGTGTCAAGGCGAGAAAGACGAGCGCCGCAAGGAGCACGATGTCCATCGCCGGGTACGACAGCGCAACAAGTTGCCCGACCCAGTCGCCCGAGCTTGCCAGGAGTGGGTGCATGACGAAGATCCAGTGGCAGATGCCGAACGCGACCGTCAGCAGAGCTGCGTCGGTCAGTCCTTCGCGCCGGCCGGTCGGCAACATGTGCAGCACGAGCAAGACGAGGCCGGCGGCCAGCATCGGATAGCCCGCGAGATAGAAGACGTCGGCGACCGACGGAATCGGCGGAGCGCGATGCCAGATCCGGGCGTAGAAGTTGAACAGGACGTCGCCCACCGCGAAAGCCAGCAAGCCCGCGGCAAAGAGATACCACGCGGCCGAGACCGCCGGCCGGTGGCGGCGCGTTCCCACCACGACCGCAACGGCGGAGCTCGCGCCGATGACGTCGTACAGCAACCACTGCCCCATGCTGTTCCAGGGCAGCGCGAAGTAGAGCCCGATGGCTGCAAGGCCCGCGACGAGATACACCCACGCGAGCGGCGTCGTGCGGAGTCTGGCGGCGGTCACATCTCTCTGCGATGCCCATCGGCAACAAAGCTCCTGACGATTAATGCGTGTCGTTGAGGCTCAGCGTGGTCACTGAGCTCGTGTTGCCGGCCGCGTCCGTCGCGGTAATCGTGTAGGTCACGCTGATCGGTGTACTCGGCTTGCCGTTTTCGGCCGCGACCGTGGCCGTATAGGAACCAGCACCATTCGCGGTCGTCGGATACCCGACCGTCGGTGCAGGCGCCGTCTTCGTGACGCTGACCGAGGCGTTGGCCTCCGCTGTGCCCGAGACCACGTCCGCAATGGTGTTGTTGTTGTCCGTGTAAGCAGCGGTCGGCGCCCCGGGAGCAACGGTGTCCTTGGTCACGGTGACGCTTCGAACCGACGACACGTTGCCGGCGAGATCGGTGGAGATGACGGAGAGGGTCAACGCGCCGTCGCCGAGACCCGCGACGTTGATGCCCGTGAAGTTGACGGTGCCAGCGCCGGCCGAGCCTGCATGGGCCGTCGTCACCGTCCCGCCGAGCGTCGCGGTCAATGTGACGACGTCGGTCGTGAGCGAGCCTGCCGGAAGCGCCACGGCGACCGAAATGCTGGAGGAGTTCGCGGAGTTGACGTATGCAGAGCCCGTACCGCCGCCGTTCGTCAGCGTGATCGAGGTCGCCTGGCCCGGAGCCGTGGCGTCCGCCGTGACACTCACCGTCGGGCTGTCGAGGCTGTCGAGCACGGGAGTCCCGCTCGAGACGGCGTGGATCTTGTAGGTGTACGCAGTCCCGTCCACCGTCGCCGTGTCGCTGTACGTCAATGCGGCCTGAGGAGACGCGGTGAGCTTGGTGTAAGCGCCGCCACTCGAGCGGTAGACGTCGTAACCGGCGAGATTGGTCGTCGTGGTGGACGCGCCCCAGGAGAGATCGATGCGGCCTGCCGGCTTCTGCGTCCCGGTCGGGGCGCCCGGTGCTTGGGGTGCCTCGTCGACATGGAACGAGTAGTCGCGGTAGAGCCAACTCGTTCCAGAGAGGCCGAGGCGAAGCGTTCCGGTTCCTCTGCCCGCGACGGTCGTCGACGTCGTGACGCTCAGTGTCGTGGAGGCCCCCGCAGCCAGCGTGGCCGAAGTGCCTCCGTTAGAGGCGAAGACGGCCGACGCGACCTGCGGGACCGACGAAAGGCTCAGCGTCGCGGTGTGGGTCGCGCCGCTGACGTTCGTGATCCGAAAGACGTTGGAGAAGACTCGGGCCGACGGCACGGTGCCGAGGTCGATGGACAGCCCGTCCACGTTCCCTGAAGCAACAGCGGTCGACGTGCCAGGCTGGACGTCGGTGCCGGGCGAGACCGAAAAATAGTTCCGCAGTGCGTCCGCGGTGATGCTATTCGAAGGCACTGCAAGCGAGCCCGTGAATGCCGCCGCGCTCAGCTGCGTGAAGAATCCCGCAACGGCGAGTGAGAGGCAGGCGGTGACGACGAGCTTGCGCATCGGGTTACGCGCCGACGGGCGCGATCGCCTCCTTGCGCCAGATCCACCGCAGCATGCCGACGAGCAACGCGACAGCCGCCACGAGGATGAGCAGGCTGCGCACCTCGCGGGTGTGGGCGTAGAAAAGGATGTAACCGGCGTAGGGCACGCTGAACGAGACGCGTCCGACCTGGCCTGCAAGGCGAATCGTCCACGGGTCGCGCGCCGGGTTCGCATCACCCTTCGTGCGGTAGGCGAGCCCGTGAGGGGTCTGGAGGACGTCGATCACGCGGTGGGTGACGAAGCGCCCCTTGACGTACGGATCGGTGAAGGTGATCACGTCGCCCACACGCACGTCCTGCGCGGGAATTGCGCGATCGACCGCGAGCCCGCCGACGGGAATCGTGGGCACCATCGAGCCGGAATACACGGCCACGGGCTTGTAGCCGGCAACCGTGAGTGCAACATACGCGAGGGCGAAGGCGACGGTGGCCCCCGAAACGAGGACCACCGTTACCTTGCTCGCCGTCTTGATGAAACGCCGCACCGTTCGTCCTAGGCCTGAGTCGCCGACCAGGTGAACGTCGTGCTGGCGGCCAGCCCCTGGAGGAGGTTGTCGCCCGCATCCGTCCCGGTCGTCGGGAAGGTGACGTGGAAGTAGAAGGTGTGGGCCTCTCCGGCTGCGAACGTCCCGAGAGCGGCTGAGCTGATTGCGCCCAGCGAGCCGTCGTAGAGAGCGGTGCCGCCGTCGACGTCCTTGTACACCTTCAGGTTGAGCTGGCTTGCGAGAGGAGCACTACCGGTCGTCGATCCGGCGAGCGTATAGACGCCGGCGAGAGTTCCGGTGTTCGTGATCGTGACCGTGCCGGTGACCGAGTCGCCGATCTTCATCGCCGCGGCGTTGAAGATGGCACCGGAACCGGAGCGGGTCATCGAGAGCGTGCCCGAGGCGAAGGCGTTAGACGCGATCGCAGTCGGGGTCGCTGTGAAGTTTG
>Ga0193729_1000016_pt1 | contig 84323 bp, 66 predicted proteins | sample U1c2metaG_FD_143036 | JGI IMG/M metagenome (GOLD analysis project Ga0193729, IMG submission 143036) | Soil microbial communities from a riparian zone of the East river system, Colorado, United States - U1c2 | ecosystem: Environmental > Terrestrial > Soil > Riparian zone | place: USA: East River...
TCTCGCCATTCGGCGGAACGAGCCGTAGTCGATTGACCGCATCGGCGATCGGGACATGGCGTACCTGATAGTTCTGATAACTGACCATCGATCCGAAATGTCCTTCGTTGGCCAATTGAACGGCCTTCACGCCGAAGCGGGTGCCGAGAATTCGATCGAGCGTGGTGGGCGCGCCGCCGCGCTGCAAATGCCCGAGCACGCAGGACCGCGTCTCTTTGCCAGTGCGCTGGGCGATCTCCCCTGCTACGATATCGCCGACGCCGCCAAGACGAAATTCGCCGTCTTTACTCGGACGCATGACTTGTTGACCGTTTTTGGGTCGCGCGCCTTCCGCAACGACTACGAGCGAGCCGAGATCGCCCGCCGCATCACGTTTCTTGATCGTGGCCGCAATCTTATCGTAATCAAACGGGATCTCCGGAATTAGAATCATGTCGGCGCCGCCAGCAATCCCACCGTGGAGCGCGATCCAGCCAGCATGGCGACCCATCACTTCAACGACCATAACACGTTTGTGACTTGTGGCCGTGGTATGCAATCGATCGAGCGCGTCCATCACGGCTGCGACGGCGGAATCGAATCCGAACGTCATGGCCGTGGCTTCGAGATCATTATCAATCGTTTTGGGGACGCCGATGCAATCGATGCCCGCCTCCTGTAACTGAAGCGCTGTAGTCATGGAACCGTCGCCGCCGACAATAATCAGCGATTTTATGCTAAGTTGGTTCAAGATCTCGCGAGCCTGCGCGATTATTTCCCCGGGAACGATCGCGCGGTCGCCGGCGCCGACCTTGGCAACGAAGTGTCCGCGATTGGTGGTGCCGATGATGGTGCCGCCCAGGGTCATGATTCCATCGGTGCTCTTTCGGTCCAGGACGACGTGATCTCCAGGTGGAAGGAGTCCTTCAAATCCATCACGAAAGCCGATGACTTCCCAGCCAAGTTTCTCGGCGGCGAGCACAACTCCGCGGAGGACGGCGTTAAGTCCCGGGCAATCGCCACCACTGGTTAGGACACCGATGCGTGGCTTCATTTCGTGGCGAGCCGATTAGAGCTGTTTATTGGGATCGACAAGACGTCCCGCGGCCGCCCATTGATCGTAGAGCTGCCAACCATGTTCGACCAGGCCGGCGCCTTCGCCAAATCGATTCGCGCTACCGAGCAAAACTGCAATAATGTGACGCGGGAAGACGCTGGTGTATTGGCCCTGCTTGACCACTTCGGATTCCCGGTTGGCGGAAAGAATCAGGCATTCTCCAGCGCGGGCTGTCCGGCCCGTTTTCACGCCGTCGACGCCGTGCGTCCCCAGAAGTTCGTTTGTGTTTCGCAAGAGATAACTCAGCGTGCGTTTGTCGCGCTGAAAAGAGATTTGCCGCTCCTTCTGCGAAACATAGAAACGAAAGCCGGCCTTGTTCATCGCGTAGCGAGCCAGGCGTGCCATGTCCTCGGCGGTTGAGTACGGTCTTGGCTTTACGTTCTCATCGATGCCGTGAGGATTTACGAAACGGGTTCGTTCCATCTTCAGTTGCTTGGCCAACGCATTCATCTGGCTAACGAAGGCGATGGCCGGTGTGACTTTCGAGGCGGCAGTGGCCGGAACAAGTGATTCAAGGGTGGACCCAACATGATACGCCAGAGTATAGGCCGCGATGTTGTCGGATTGGACGAGCGCGGCATAAAGCAGATCGCGAAGGGCAATTGCGTCGCCGGGTTGAAATCCGATGTTGTTCTCGCCCGTGCCGGCAAAGGCCTCGGGCGGAATCGAGACGACTTGGTTGAGATTGCCCGATTTGTGTTCCGCCCAATCGAGCACCACTACCGCCGTGGCGATCTTGGTCAGACTGCCCACTTGGCGTTTCTGCCTCGCGTCCTGTTCTTGGAGAACGTAGCCAGTCTGCGAATCGATGAGGATGAAGGCCTGTGCGGCCGCGGCCAAATGGATGCCGCTCACGAGCGTGACGAGCGCGGCAAAAGTAATGAAAATGCGGCGTAAAGCAATCACGGTGGCGCTGAACCGCAGCACCTTAATCGGCGCGTTCCGATTGGCAACTTCAATCAGGCAGCGTTCGCCTACGCCGTCGTGGCCGTAAATTATTCCAAGCTTATCTGAGCGCGCTCGGCGTAGTGATGGGGATTGGTACCGAGGGTCAGATAGATTCGCTCTGCCGCGTTACGCAGGTCGAAGTGTGTCGCTTTTCCGAGACCACTGGCGCGGACCGTCCCAAGCTTGCCTTGGTAACCGCTGCCGCCGGCCATGTCGAATTCGTAAACGACCAAGTGTCTGGCAGCGTCGGTCACTCTCACGTGCAAAGCGAGGAACGAGCGGCCCGCACCCAAATTTCCGAAGAAGAACCGCGCGAGCGGACTCCCGCCATCCACGGCCGTAAAATTACCTTCCACCAGCCAACCGACTCTGGGCGATTCGTTATCTTTGAGAATTCGCGCTGGAGCGATTCTTTCCAGCTCCTGCTTCAGATCTTCGGCGAGCTCAACCGGAGTAAGCGCCTTGCGAATGGGCATTTCGCCGTCTGAAGCTGCCTCGTCGCCTTGGAAAACGGCGGTGTCGATACAGAAAGGACGGATGTAGATAGCAATCGGGTTGTGGGCGCCGACGCCACAATTTGTGATCATGTGCACTCCCCTCGAGGCAAAATCTTTTGCGTCGATTTGCGCCGAGGCTTGGCCGCCCGGCGTGGCGACATAAGTCCTGGTGACACGCATGTCCGCGCAGGAGCAAAGCAGGATGCTGAAAACAGTTGCGATCAAAGGTTTCATAATTAGGTGGTGCCGACGGCCACTTGCCCCATTTTACGAGGCAAGCGACGAATCGTTTCTGCTTTGTGATGCAACTCTCGTGCCGTTCAGAAGAGAAAAAACGCCTGGCCTGGCAATCTCGGCCGCTCAGCTTGGTTTCTGAGGCGCCCGTGAATAACTCACCAGCATTCGCATCACAAAGTAAATGATCAGTGCCGAGGGCGCCGCTAAAAACAACGAGCCGATAAGTGTAGGCCAAATGACTCCGACGAAAATTTTCCAGTGCAGATAATTGTGCATCGAGATATGCGCAAAGCGGATTCGCTGTGGTCGGGCATGATGCAGGGCCAGGTAGCCAATTTTGTATTCCCACCAATAAATCGCGGGCATGAACGGCAGAATGACGTCGTGCAAAGTCACTGCGATCGCCGCCGCGATTTTATTACATCGACACATCCACGCCGCCGCGATAGAAAGCAATGTTTTCATGCTCCAAAGCGGCGTGAAGCCAAAAAAAATCCCGATGGCCGAGCCGAGTGCAATCGAGTGCGGTGTATCCGCAATCGCCATCAGCGTCATGTGATGCTCGGTTAGCCAGCGCTTGAGCCGCGCGAGCGGCCCGGGTAATCGCGGTCCGTAACTTCTCTCTACCCTCGGTGGCAATTCCTGCACGGAGGAATCATAATCTAAAACAACTCCGGTGTCTCCGGAGGCGGGGCGGCGTATTGTCCGAGAGCCGCGCGCAAGCGCAATGCCGCCCGCGGTGCGTAATCGAGATTGTTGTTGTTAAAAACGACGTGCACCTCCCTCGCTTCTTTAGCGAGCTTGCGCGCTCGATCGGCAACATCGTCGATCTCCTGGTCCGAATAATCGTAATCGAAGCGCGCGGCCACCGTCTTGCCTTTGAGGTAAGCTTCCGGATTGCGCCCGTGCAGACGCAAATAAGCAACGCGCGAATTCGTGATTTCATCCAAGTCCGTGGGCATGATCGTGAAATGCTCGGCCGCAGGAGTATCGACATTCACAAAAATCGCGCGATGCTTTCTCAGAAAATAGATGGTCGATCCCAGCTGTTCGCCCACAGCCCAGTTACGATTTCGAAATTCAATCGCGAGCCGATAATCGCGCAGCAAGCCGATCAAAGGTTCAAGTTCGCTGAGCTCATATTTTCGTGGAGAAAATGCCGGCGAAAGTTGCAAAAGCAGCACGCCCAATTTGCCCGCATCGCGCAAGATAGACATCGATCGAAGAAAAATTCTCATCAGCGCCTCTTGAAGCGCGGGCTCGGCTTTTAGTTTTCCTTTCGCGTCGGTCACCGCACGTCGTTGTAAATCCGGCGGCAACAATTTTGCCGGCGTCGAATGAAACGAAAAATGCTGATGCAATTTCACATCAAACGTGAACGCGTCTGGTGTGCTCGCGCACCAGCGCTCCACCATGCGAACATCGGGCGCTGAATAGAACGTCGAATTGACTTCCACCATTTCGAAATGTTCCGAGTACCAACCGAGCCGCTCATGCGCGCGCATTCCTTTCGGATACCAGCCTGCAACAAAACCGGGATCAGACCAACTGGCCGTGCCGACCAGAATCTTCTCGGGACACGATTGAAGCGGAATTTTTTCTGCCACGAGAAACAGGAGACGCGGCTCCTGCTGAAAGCAAACAATGAGGGAGCGAGAATTTGGTTGCCGGGGGGCGAGATTTGAACTCGCGATCCCGCAGTCGCGGGATTATGCGCTTGGGCGGGGCAAGCCTGTCAATCGGTAGAACCCATCGCCTCCTTTTTGTCTCTTCAGCAGAAACTCGAGTTTGCGAGCCTCCGAAGAACTCATGCGTTCGCTATCCCAAACTAGTTTCCAAGGTCCCTTTGCCGCGTGTCCACCGCGAGACACCCACGTTGTGCTGCTCAATCCTGCGGGCGACATCGTCGGACAGGCCAATGTAAAATTTGCTATTGCGATTCTGAAGAACGTAAACCTGGTAAGTTGCCGGCATCCGGCCAGAAATTTGGTTGCGGGGGCGAGATTTGAACTCGCGACCTTCAGGTTATGAGCCTGACGAGCTACCAGGCTGCTCCACCCCGCGTCCTAATTATGCCCATGTGATGCGCGGAATCAAATTCAAAAAACGATTGCCGATCTGCGTGCGAGGTCGAAAGTCGCACTTGCCGCGGAAGACGGGCTGCGCAAAATTCACGCCGCTCAATCGAGCGGCAAAACAGAAATCCAGCGTAGCTCAGTGGTAGAGCGGTCGGCTGTTAACCGATTGGTCGTAGGTTCGAATCCTACCGCTGGAGCCAAATTTAAGTCGCTCATGACGAGCGATTTCTCCCGCTGGCAGGACCGGTTTAGAGAGAAATGCCAGCAGATTTGCCAGCAGATCGACACGCGGATGAACAATTCGTGCGGACTCTGCCAAGACTCCGCGACTACTCGCTAACGGAAAAGATTCGGCGCGTGCATTCTCCTCAACGTGGAGAAAAACGTGCAACTCAAATACAGACTATTCCGCCGGCGTAACGGCGTTTTTTACTGGCAGGCGAACGATTCGAAAAAGCAGGGAACACTTCGCACAAGCGACAGGCGGGAAGCGGAAAGGCTCTTGAATGCGATGAACGAATCACATCGCGAGCCGACGCTAAATCTCAATCTCGCTCGTGCATATCTTGTCGCGCATGACCCGAAAATGGCGACGAGAACATGGCAAGAGGTGATGGATGAAATGGCAACCCACGGCATTCCATCGACGCAGGAACGGTGTGCGCGAGGATTCCGGAGCAAGGCCTACAATCCGATCCGAAGCAGGCCGCTCTCGCAAACAACTGCCGCGGAATTACTCACCATTCTTCATTCCAACGGAAACTGCGTTGCCCACTATTTACGACGGCTTCACAACTTGGCCGTCGATCTTGGATGGCTCGCCTGGCCCATCCTCGTGAAACGAGCATGGCCCAAAATTCAAAGCCAAAGTAAAAGAGCGATCACGGCAGAAGAACAGTCAGCCGTCATCGCTTCGGAGAAAAATTCCGAACGCCGTGCATATTACGAACTGCTGTACGAGACTGGTGCCGCCCAAACCGACGCTGCAAATCTCACCGCCAAAGATATTGATTGGCAAAATGGCGTTCTCCTTTACCAGCGGAAAAAACTCGGACCGATTAGCGAGCCGTGCCGCCTCATGATCGGCAAGAGACTGCGCGTCCTCCTGAAATCGCTTCCCACTTCGGGCGCTTTGTTTCCAAGCATCAAACAAACTTCTGCCAAAGACCGAGCTGCCGAGTTTCGAAGACGCTGTCGCCTTGCAAACGTTACCGGAGTTAGCCTGCACTCGTACCGCCACGCCTGGGCGCAGCGGGCGAAGGCTTGCGGGTATCCACAACGATTTGCGCAAGAAGCTCTCGGCCATACCAGTCGTGCAATCCATGAAGCCTACGCGAGAGGCGCGATCGTGCTGTGCCCAGCTTTGGATGAATATGAATCGCTGTCCGCTAAAAGGTTGATTCGCCTTCCGGTCGCTTGCGCAAAAACGCGTACAGACACGCTCCACCTGCAGCTTTTATCACCTAATACACTGGATAAACGTTGAAATCGTCGGCATAATCACATCTTAGGCACCAATCCGGAACAACCGACCGCCATGAGCGATTTCGACGCAAAACCAGACGACGCGAATTACCCATACAAGGGAATCCCTCTCACCGGCACCAGCGCCCAGTTTCTCATCAGAAAACTGTTCGCTGGCAAGCTGGTAGAACGCCAAATCCTTGCGGATGAAGTCATGCGAGTTCATCTCGCGAGCGGTGGCTTGAAGCCGTCAGCACAAAATGTCTCGGCCGTTTTCAAGAATGCCCTCTACGACATGAAGGAGAGCGGCGCTGCAGAGAATACGGCCGTAGGATACTGGCGTATTCATCAGTCACCGTTGGCTGGAGACATTGGCCAAACGGAATCAGTAGAATCATCCTCTACATCTCAGACCTCGTCACCCGAATTAATTGCTAGCCCCGAACCCGCAGCGGATGTCGAGGTCGGTACAGGCCCTGGCGCGATTTACGTCTATTACCTGCCGACGTACCGGCTGCGAGCTCAGGAACAAGGCGAGAAAGCATGGCCCTGCAAGATTGGGCGCACTGACAGTGATCCTCTCTCACGCGTGTTGTCTCAGGCTGCAACCGCGCTGCCGGAACGACCACGAATTGCAATTATCATTCGCACAGCGTATCCCAGCGCGTGGGAGACAGCGCTTCACGGCGTGCTGACGTTGCGTGGCCTCCAAATTGACAGCGTACCAGGAGTTGAGTGGTTCCTGACCTCACCAGAGGAAATTCTCGAACTTGTTAGAGCTTTTGACCCAAAGATGTCGAACCATTCGCCCGGTAATGATGCCGTCACACCGGGTGCCTAACCATGCGATGCATCCAACAGACCCGCCCGTAGCTGATCTTATTCTCGTTAACTCACGGAGGTGTGGCGTTGTTGTAGATCCCGACCACAGGCCCGTAATTTTTGCGACGCCAATGCTTCGCAATCGCTTTCGTTGCGCTCGCCAGCCACTCTGAGTTCGCTGCTCGCTCAACAACCTCAACTGCTGCGAAATACTTAGGCGAATTCGGGGCTGGCTTTCCTAACGGCGCAAGCAGCTTTGCCGCAACCAGCGGAGCGATATCGTGTTCTTGAAAACCCAAAAGAACCGCTGCCTCGGATGAATTAAGCCGCCCCGGCAATCTTCGACAGTTCAGCAGCGCCACCTTTTCCTGCCCAGTAGCTGCAGATCGACTCGCCAGCATATCGCCCTCAACTTTCGTCCGCCAATGGATTCCCAGACGACCACGGATGAGACAAATCAATTAAACCAGCGAACCGAGCTTTCTGCCAAATCTCCTGCCGTTCCAAGTAATCGGGATCGAAACTGAGCAGATATACGATCTCCGCTTTCTGCAGCGCCCGACGACAATTCTGTTCCGGTCGCCACTTCTTCGTTCCGCCAATCGGTGACTCGATACCATTCAGTTCATCCTGGACTGACGGTTTTCCCATCACTCGCCGAAGGATGCGGCTCAACGGCGTATCGGTCAGAATATCCTTAACGCGAGTGCGCTCGATTTTTCCGAACGCCGACCACAAGCGCGCTCGTTTTAAACAACCAGGTCTCGCCTTCGCCAAATACTTGCAGAGATATCTTACCGCCTCGGTTGCGTCCGAGACAGCCTGAACCTGCAAGCGACCGAAGCCGTACCGCTCACTGAACGCCAGAATCTTTCGGATCGAGAATCGCTGATTCGTGATGACGTGGAAATGGCAGCCGTGTTCGTCGTGCAACTCCAACACCCGCACCCCTCGAAACTGCAACTTCCGCTTCAAGAGCGTGAGAAACTGATTCCACAATCCCATCGCTGTCTTCAGCGAGTGCACTTCTCGAAACGTAAACGTCCAGAAGTAGAGCTTCGGATTTTGCCGAAGCATCTTCCGAACTGTGAATTCGAAAGCCGCCCTGCTCTTCATCCGGTTCCCGTCTGAATTGTTCTTGAGTGAAACAAGGTAAGGCGCGGCGGGAGCGTGGCGCTCACGCGCCACGCAACCCACCCCGCCCTCGACCTTTCACCCATCGAGCATCCCGGTGAGGAATCAGCTGCGAAGCTGGTCCACTTCCGATTTGTCCAGGACGGTGAAATTTGCCGACCCGCACGACGCGCGACGAACCCCGTTTCTTATTTCGAGTTTGTTCACCGCAACCGCGACTACGTCGCCGCGTTTGATTTGAACTTTCGCGCCGAATTCTTCCGCGTTGGTTCCCTTATCGAGAAACACCGTGAGCATCACCGGCGATCCGTCGGCCAGCATTTCCAAGTGCATTTTGTACATGCCGAATTCCAGCGGAGCCGCATTCTTATCGGTTTTGTCGAAGCGCCTCGCTGTCTCCCCTTTTCCGCCCCGGAACTCGCCAACCACGACAGGTCCAGTGCGCACCATCGAAACTAACTTTTTCATTCTAACAAACCCTCCTACTGCGACCGCTTGCGGAGACCGCACGCAATCGCGTTTTCCGTTATTGGCCGACGGAATACCCAAACGAGTAAGCGCCGGTGAAGCCGTTGCTGGCCAAGCTCGCCGTTAGGCTTTTCCGCTGATTTCCCAGCGGCTGGGTGGCAATTCACCGGGAGTCAAACCCCGCGCTCGCCAAGCGCGTCATCGTGTATCGGCCTTGTTTGTTAGAAGTAGTGGCGCAGCGAATTTCGTTGTATGCGGCGGGGACTTTAACCCCATGCCTATCTATTTATTAGTGCTGCTTTTGTAGTTGTAGTGTATTTGGCCTTGCGCACCATTTACACGAGCGGCTGTGTAGGTGTCAACACTTTTCTACCACCGGTTGAATTTTTATTCGTGGATTCGTTTCTGAACGACTGCTCATTGCCGCAGGGCTAGGAGGGAACAGTTGCTTTAGCAGCGCCGTCCCGTTGGCGACTTCGCAATGCAGCGCTTCGCCAGACTACGCCCTGCCTCTGCTCAGGCCGCAGAGGCCCTCGTTGGCCTTAGCCAGCATTTAGTTTCGTCTCATTCAAATCTTTTATCGCGCGCGGGTAATCACAGTTAACGATCCTTAAAGCTCTAAGATACTTAACAGCTTTTAGCTGGCTCTTTAGTGTCCATGGATTTGGCCACTGATTACGATAGACTAATCCAATAACGCTCGAAGTAGACCCGACCAGATATCGATCCGCCTTCGCAGACGAACCTTCTTTGTCCAAAGTCTGAACCCGGTTGTGTTGGAACTTGCCAAATTCTTCTTCGTAACTGCTGAATATCTTTCGCATACTGGTGACGATTAGTGAGCCAACGATCTCGCCGAAATCAATGGCCTCTTCGCGCGAAGGAATTCGACCTTTGTGAACCACCTCATTTCGAAACTTTGCATTCTCCTCTTTTAGCAACGGGATTGGATCATCAAACAGCGAGGAGTACGCTGCACAAAAGGCTCCCAGCTGACGCTCAGATTGGTTCCGAATATGTTTCCAGAAAACGGTCCAATTAAAACTGTTGGGACCTCGAAGCACAAAATAAAACTCAGTAAAACTTTCGTAAAATCGCTCGAGTGCCGCAGCAAATGACGTGACTGTCTCTCGATAGTAGCCGTCGAGGAGGGCATGCGCTCCTATCTCGTAGAGAAGCTCAAAATGAAAGTCTACAAGCAAAAGCCGATGTCGTTCTCCGGAAGGCGTCGTTAAATTGTATATCCCGTCATCTCTGACATCGACAAAATCAAAGGTGCCTTTCGTTAGAGAGCTCTTTTCATAATCGAGGATGACAAAGATGCGCATTACGGTCGTTCATAATCGGCGAGACAGCAGCTATTGCAAAACCACCAGTTGCTATATTTCACACAAAGTCCGAAGTCCTGTGTCAGCAAAATTGCCAGCAAACCGCAGTTAAAAAGCCCGTGCGATTAGTCGCCGAGTTCGCTTGATTAGCCAGGTAAATTCTGCTTAAATCACTTTGAACAACGGAGAAGAAACCGCCGAATCCTACCGCTGGAGCCAATTTACATCTTGAGAAATCCTAAAGGCTGGTTCTCCATCGGCCACACCGGGAACTTTGGATGTTCGCGTCTGCAGCCACAATCGAAATAACAAAATCGGCGGCAAGTTCACTCACAAGAACAGTGGTGAGACAATTATTTGGACGAAATGGGCACGACCCGACTTCAGCGTAAATAAAGCAAGGCGCCGCCAAACGATTACAGGGGGATTCTTACCGCTTTCCGGGAGCCTGATCCGTGGTGGTCGGCATATTTTCGACGAGGCAGAATGCCGCCGCCGCTTGCACGCTTCCGTATCACATGGAATCCATGTTTATCTTCGTAAGCTTCCGGGGCATTTCGCAAGCTGTTAGCGATGATGACCGCGGCGCCAAAAGTAGTCGCAAGAATGCCGATGGAAAAAAGCATATGTTTATGTTGGAGCACAACTTATACCAAATCCCGCGACGACCGACCATTGCTATCGCGATTACCGGGCGTCCGGCCCGTGTTCAGGCGGCAATTCGGCTATTTCTTCTCTCAACGTACGTCATAATCCTTACGTTCGTGTTCACTAATTGAACACGCCAGGCTTCATAAAAGGCCAATCATGATTCCATTCAAAAGTGGGCCTGGCCCGGATCGTAAAGCGTGGCCGCAACTTTAACGAGTCTGCGGATCCACGCCGGGCAAGCGGTGTGTCCGCCTCTGCACGTCCCGGCTTAAAAGGAATTACGAATTAGGCCCTTGGAGACACCAAAGGGAGAACCTTGGGCACAGGGACCTCCGTCTCCAAGGATCGGCCGAGGAACTCGAGCAGCACCCTTATCCGCTCCTTGGCTGGCAGCAAATGGGTGACGACCGCCTCGAGTCCCTGGAACGGTCCCTCCGCGATTCGAACCGATTGTCCAACCTGAATTTCGGGATCGATCGTAAGAATTTCTTCTTCGCCCGTTTTTTGTTGCAAGGCTTCCACCGTCCCGGAATCGAGCGTTGCCACGAAATCGCCAAAGTGAACGATGCCGTGGATTCCGGACGAGTGCTGGACCCGCCGGTGCTGCAGCGGATAGACGAACTGCGCAAACAAATACCCTGGGAACATCGCCTCGACAAACCAAACGGCCCCTCGGCGCGTCGCCTTTCGAAAACGCAGCCGAGGTGAGAAACAGGGTATTTGCAGCTGCCGGCGCAATGCAGTGGCTGCTAAATGCTCGTGTTTCGGTTGCGTCCTCAGGCAGAACCAAAACGGCGTGTTCGACAGCGCGAGCTCGTCGCGTGAATGAGTCATGATGAGCGGATGAAACGGCGAAGACCCTACGGGTGTTTCGCGGCTTTTCAAGACACAAAACTCATTTATCGAATCGTTGAGAGCTTTCATTGTGAATCTTGCCGAACGCTGGAAGGAAGGGTGCGAAGATCATCGCGCACAGACTCCTCCTTTCGATATTGCAACATGCCTTGCCGAAATTTGCTCGCGAACGCCAAGGCGTTCGTTCCGCGAGGGAACTGCGCTAAGCAGCTGTTAGTCTGCGCCGAAGCGCTACCAATCCAAAAAGCGCCAGCTCAAGAAGGGCCGCGGTTGAACCGTTATCCGGGACTCCGTTAGCCGGGAGCGGCGGCAGAGGCCGACGGTGAGCATTCCCGCCGCTCACGGGCGCCAGACCGCCGCCCAGTGACGCTCGCCGGGCCAAAACTACTACTCGTGATGAAAAGATCGCCACTGACCTGTGGCTGGTTGCTTGAAGACGTGTCCGAATACGTCCAGTCAAAGCCGCCGCCTGGCGCAAGGTTCGGCGTTATGGTCGCCGCGCGCGCGGCTGGCGTCGTGAAACCCGCCAGTGCAAGGCCTCCCGCGACCGCTATCATTATTTTCGCTCTCCAGGTCTTTTTTTCATCGTCTTCCCTACTTTCCCGCCGTAAAAAAACCGGGCGGGGTTTTCCCCGCCCGGTAAAATCGTCGTTCTTGGAAGCTCCTTCGCCCGCCTACGCTTTGCGCGCGCGAATCACCCTGCGCACACCTTCGATTCCGGCGAGCGCGATGCCAAGCAGAGCAACCGCGGAGCCGCCATCAGGGGTCGCTGTCGTATGGATCGTCGCGCTGAAGTTAAAATGACTGCCTGTGCCGTCTAAAGCCCAGGTTGCACTTGAGGTCTGTGTGCCAATGTGCGCCGTCCCGGTTCCGCTCTCCGCGATTGAACCAGGCGTTGAGAACGCGCTGGTGAGTACTTCCAGGTCGAACGAATAGGTCACTCCCGCGAATGTAAATGACCACTGCGAAATAATGGGTCCGCCGACGAGCGCAGGAGAAAGGGTATTATTCCCGGTAAAACTAAAGTTCATCACCGTTGTCGAGACGCCGGCAGGGACACTGGCATAAGCATCCGTATTCCCAGCATTAGTAAACCAAGGATTCATGAAGTGGTTGGTGGTAACCCCCTTGTGGGTATTTTGGGCCATATCTCCACTAAACGAGATCGTACCGGAGAAGGCGTAAGCTTGGGCACTAATAAACGCAGTTGCCAGTACGGCTAGAATGATCTTTTTCATGTTAATTTCTTTCTATTTTGGGTTTCTTTTTGCATCGAAGCATTCCATTGAACGACCGATTATTTTAACTGCATCTGAGGTAAGCACATATGATGCCAGCCGCGGACTCGACAATATAAATAGCTTATAATAAAATACTTATGAATTTAACAGCGAGACAGACGGAATGATATAATCGTAAAGATTTCCGACAAATTGGCCAGCCGTACTCCGCATATTCTGATAGTAAATATCTGAATTAGAAGCTGATACGTTGGACCTCTTCTGCATGTTAGCGAATCCGACATCCTAGCGGGTTGCTTTGGCCCTAGCGCGCGTGCCACACCACACGCCTTGGAAATCACTTTGGTTCGGCTTCTGACACAGACGCCCTACAATTGCGCGGCGGCGTCACTTCGGCTGCTCTTCGGCAAGCCGTTGTTTCGCCTCTTGGGCGAGCGGCTCCGAAAGACCGGCAGCCAATGCACGCTGGAGCGTTTCGCGACCTTTGGAATCTTGCTTGGTCTGCAGTTGAGCCATTCCGAGATAATAGAGATCTTTCGCTGGCAGAGGCTGTTTCCCGGCGCTTTCCTGGAGGAGCTGAATGGCGTTACGGAATTCTTTCCGCTTAAAGTTCAATTCCGCCAGCGTTCGCGCCAGCTCGGGATCGCTCGGAAGAGCTCTCCGGGCTTTGATTGCCAGATCGTAGGCCTTTGCGAGATCGTCTGGTCTCTCCGCGTAGATGGCTGCCAGACGTTTCTGTGCCGGTGCGAAATCCGGATACCTATTTAGAACTTGCGAATAAATACCGGCGGCCGATTTCGCATCGTTGCGCTGCAACTGGATCGCCGCTTGCGCTATCAACGCCGGCACATAATCCGGCTGCGCCTTCAGGATTTTCTGGACGTCGGGCTCTGCTGCAACAACATCCGCCCCCGATGATTGATCAAGAGCCGTCATCGCTAAAAACCGTTTCCCATCTTCGGCTGCTGCTGCGTCCGGCCCGGCATCCAGGCAACGTTGCATGGTTAGGCGAGCCTCAGGCACTTTGCCTAAGGCGTAATCGGTCAGGGCGAGATCGTGGAGAACGACGGGATCGGTTTTGAGCTGGCGAGTGCTTTCCTGTAAGAGGCTGTAAGCCCAATTAAAATTGCCGGCTTGAAACGCGATACCCCCGAGCACGCCGGCCACCTGAGCGTCTTTCGGCGCGAGGTCCCTTGCTTTCTTGGCAAGCTCAAGCGCTTTATCACGTTTCTGCAAACGTCCGGCATAAAGTTGAGCGAGCTTTACAGCGGCGGTTAGGAGTTTCGGGTTGAGTTTTAACGCCTGCTCATAAGCCGCAGCCGCTTTTGCAGCTTCGCCTCGTTTTTCATATTCCTCGGCCAGATGCATCCACGCCACGAGATCGTTAGGCTGCTGTTTTAACAGTGCCTCCAGTTCGTCACTGGAGAGCTCCTTCGACGCTCCAGCGCCGTCTCCTAATAACGCAAGCCGGTGTTGCGCTTCCTCTTTGCCGCTGAAATTCTCCGTAGATTTAGTGGCCCGTTGTAAGGCTGTCCGCGCCGCTTCTGTCTGGCCCATCATATAATTGGCCATCCCCAAATGGAACTGAGCCTCCGGATTCTCCGGCAGCTTGCTGGCGCTTTCTTGCAGGAGCGCTAACGCCTGTTGGTAATCGCCGCGCCTATATAGGATCCAGCCAAGGGTATCTGCAACCATTGCGTTGGCCGGCTGTAGAGTGCGCGCTTTTTGCGCTAGTTCGTAGGCTTTGTCGAGCCGGTTCAACCTTTCGGCGTAAAGATAGGCGAGATTGTTCAGGCCTAGGATAAAGTCCGGGCTCAGAGCCAGGACCTTCTCGTAAGAGTCGCGCGCCTTCGGGTAATCCTTCATATGTTCGTAAACAAGCCCTGCCATCAAGAGCGGGCGCGGATTGTTGGGATCCTTTTCCATCTCGGCCTTGAGCTGGGTGATGGCTTGCGGCAATTTGTTCTCCGCCAGGTAAACCGAGACCAGCAACTCATAAGCGGGGGTGAAATTGGCATCGAGCTCGATAGCCTTTTGAAGCGCCGCTTCTGCGCGAACCGAGTCCCGTTGCGCCGCATGCGCCACATAGATTTTTGCTTCGAGGAAGTGGGCGCCTGCCGCGTCAGGACTCTTCTGAAGTTGCCGCTCTACGCGCTGCGCCGCGGCGTCGTAACGCTTATCGGCAAGATCCATCTCCACGAGTTGACCGATCGGGTCCAGGTTGTCGGGCGCGAGTTCCGAGGCCTTCTCAAAAGCTTGGCGAGCTTCTTCATTCTTTTTCTGCTGACACAGGATCAACCCGAGGAGGAAGTAGGCGTCGGGCGATTGCGGAACGGCCTTGATTTGCTCGCGAAAAAGAGCTGCGGCATCGTCCAGTCGCCCCAAAGCCTGATAAGCATTGGCGAGGAGCAAGCGAGCTTGTGGCAGCTCGGGTTGTTTCTTTTGCAGGTCCTCGATCACAGCGACGGCAGCCTGAGGCTTGCCGGAACGCAAATTTAGCTCACCCAGCAAGAGGATGGCCTCGGTGTAATTTGGTTTCGCCGCGAGGGCCTGTCCGAGCGCGGCGGTGGCCTGGCTCAGATTCTTACTCGCTAAATAAGCGCGGGCGAGCTGGTATTTGACCACGGCGGTATTTGGATAGGCATTGTTTAGTTTATCCAGGATTGCGATCGCTTTCCCCGGATCGCTTTTCTCCAGCCAAACCTCTGCTTGCAGCATCCGGGCATCGGGATTTTCTGGATCTCGGCTAAGAATGTTTTCAAGCGATGAGAGCGATTCATCATACTTCTTCTCGGTCAGCGCAATTTGAGCCAGGTCACGCCACGCGGGCACATAATCGGAAGTCTGACGCGTTATGTTTTGCAGAAAAATTTTAGCCTCACCGGAAGCACCGTTCGCAGCTTGGAACTCAGCATATTTAATCCGCTCCTCCGATCGCAAAGGGGCCAGGTCAGCGGCGGCTTTCAACTCTGGGCCAGCATGGCTTGGATTCTTGCGCAATAAGTTGATGTAAGCCATGAGCAGATGCGCGCGCGCTAAATTGGGATCCACGGCGAGCGCTTGCTGTATTTCATCCGATGCGGCTCCCACGTCCCCTTTCCGCATAGCAACGCTTGCCGCGGCAAGATGAAACGCAGCCGTCTTTTGGTGCGGAAATTTCTGTAGTTGGTGCTCAGCGGCGGCGATCTCCTCCTTGCTTTGACTGGCGTCCGCAAGAAGAACGATCGCATCGGAATTCGCCGAATCCTCTTGGAGAATTGAGACGGCTTCCTTTCTCGCCTCTGCCGGTTGACCCATTGCCATGAAAGCAAGCGCGAGTTTTGTGCGCGCCGCGATATTCTTGGGCGCGAGCTCGCGAACTTTGAGCAGAAATGGGATAGCGCGGAGCGGGACCCCTTGTTCAAACCAGATAAATCCCAATTGCTGGAACGCAGTGACATTCTGGTTATCCAAGCGCAGCAGATTCAAGTATTCGATTTTCGCGTTATCGTATTCGCCCGCTTTAAAATAGCGATCAGCACGTTCGAGGATGCGAGATTTTTTCGCTCCGGCAAAGCAACCGGAGAGGAGTACCGCTACAAGCAAAAGCGTTATGATTTTTGGAACAAGGTCTCGCAAAGTTTGCATGGCCGGTCTGGAGCGCATCGCCTGGAGCTTATGGTGGCTGGGTAAGCGGGTCAAGGTGCTCCACCCTAAGGACATTACCCTTTTCCCACCTGGGCGTTCTCGAGGTCATGGCAATCAGCCTGACTTGAATGCGGCGTGCCAGATCGAGTTTCTTCGGGTACTAAAGCACACTGCGAAATTCGAGAGTCGCAACCCATCAATTGACGCCGGACGCGTTAAATTAAAAGCACATCATCCACCAACAACGGAGCAGTTTGCGGCTTTGATCTAAGGGATGCGCCCTTTGCGCATCCACGATCCTATCGAAATGCCGCGAAAGCCAAGCAAGCTAAGGACGTTACTGTAATCGTCAGTCCAAACGTCGGTCTCGCGGTTTGTAAAGGCCAGCATGGGTTTCCCTACGCGCTGGATCTCCGGCGCGTTCAACGAATCCCCTCGTGTAAGTAAGATCCATTCACTGGGAACTATTACGCCGCTATCAACCTCAGTCGTGATTAGGGTACCGTTCATACCGTAAAGCTTTGCCAAGTTTGCGATCACCGGGGCGAGGTCCACGGCGAGGTTTGAGATGTGCACTGCGATGACTGAATCCCGGCCGTGGAGGTGTGAGACGTAAAGCTTCATCGCTTCGCTAGTCAGAAGGTGTATCGGAATGGAGTCGCCATTGAATGCATCGACGATGAGAACATCGAAATTTTGAAAATCGTGGCGCGCAGCTTCGGCTTCGAGAGAGAGACGCGCATCTCCAGATGCGATCTCGATTTGAGCGGGGGCGTCTTTTAGAAAGCTAAAGTATCCAGCCGCACCTTGAGCAAGACGGATCACGGCAGGATTAATCTCATAAAAACGATAAACATCGCCCGCACGGGAGTAAGCGGCCAGCGTTCCGGCTCCGAGACCGATAGCGCCTACGCGCATGCCACCTGCGGCGTGCCGCGGATTGGTGGTGAGCGCCAGTCCTGCACCACTTTTTTCGTCGAAATAAGTGGTAGCCAATTTGCGATCTTGTTCAATCTGGATGCCATGGATGATCCGGCCATGCATCAGTGTGAAGTTCGAATGGAGCATATCGTTGTCCCAATTCTGATGGACCGAAAGCGCGCCGTAGAAATTGCGCTCGCGATAGACCAGACGACCTTTTTGCGATGTGAGATGCGCGTAGAGCGCCGCGCTCAACAGAAGAAAGCTTGCACCTACGGTGATCTCATACCAGCGCAACACCCGACGGCGTGCCCACTGCGGGCCACCTCTGAATGCCAGCCAAGCCAAGATCAATACCACCACGACTATACCGACGTTGTAGGCGGGGATTATCTGTACCGGAATCGTTATCATCCCGATCCGCGCCAAATATTTTGGCAGCAAATAAATGGTGGCGAAAAGCGCCATCAGAACCCAAGGATCAGGCCTTGGCTCATGCAGCCAGGAGTCTTTATCGAGAAAAAGAATGAAGACCAGCAGAACTGCGATCGCCCATAGCGCAATGTGATACTCCCAGATTGCGGGAAAAACCAGTGGGGCGATAATGCCGACAAAAATTCCACCGAAGGCGCCGCCGGCAGATAGTGTGAGATAGAAGGCGGTCAAATAGCGCGCTTCCGGCTTGATCCGCGCCAGTTCTCCGTGGCAAATCACGCAAGCAGTAAAGAGCATGGCGAGAAAAACACCGACCTGCTTGAAAACGTTCATGCCGGTGCCTAGGAAAAGAGCGATCACCGCGATCAAAGCTGTGATCGCGAATAGCGGATGAAATAGTCCTCGAAAATACCAATTGCTTCTAGAGAAAGTAAAAACAAAACTCAGGAGGTAGACGCATAGTGGCAGGACCCAGAGCAATGGAATTGGGGCCACATCCTGAGTCAATAGATTGGTGGTGGCCAGCAACATCACGGAGCCTAACGCAGGGAGCGCAAACCAGAGCCACCATCTCTGCGCGGAAGCTGGAATTGCACTCTTGACCGAGGGGTTAGGTGTAATTGGCAAACCATCCCGCGACGCCTGCGATGACCGGTGTGCAATCCATGCGCAACTGGCGCAGCACAAGACGAAGGAGACGAATCCTGCACCCCATATCCTGCTCTGTGACCCAAGGCCGAATACCGGCTCGAGGATTATCGGATAGCTCAACAATCCGAGCAGAGAGCCTGCATTTGAAAGCGCATACAGGAAATAGGGTGGCTCATTTCTCTCGTTGCGATGGATTTGGTCATACCAGTTTTGCAGCAACGGCCCTGTGCTGGAGAGAAGCAAGAAGGGTAAACCAACGGCTAGCAACAATAACTTCAAGATTCCTAGGACGGGAGCCGATCCGGGAACCGGTTTCAATTGAACGCTCGGCAAAAATGGCGAACCCCAAAAATACCAAGCAAAAAGTATCCACATTGTGGTGATTGCGAGAAACACGAGATGTAGGCGTCCCTGCCGATTCAAACCGAACGAGGTCGAAATCCTATGCGAATAGAGATATCCCGCGAAAAGGAAGAATTGGAAGAATAACAGACAAGTAGTCCAGACTGCGGAAGTACCGCCAAACCACGGTAACAGGAATTTGCCCAGGATCAGTTGAACCTGGAACAACAGAAACGCGCTGGAAAATATCGCGAGTCCAAAAACGAACCGGGAAGGTTCCATACGCCTGCTTTTCTGCCGTCGTGGCGCGATTGATTTTTCATCGACCTGCTGTAATCGGATCATAGCCTGGATACTGTAAGCACTACAAACAAGCAGCGATAAGAAAGGTAGCCCGTAGGGGATGGTCGCTGCCTGCTATACGAAAAAATCGCGACGTTGACTGTTCCACTCGATCGTGGCCACCTGGGATCGCGTCATCCGGCTCATTTCTTGCCTCCTTCCCTGGGTGCGGGCAGTAGGAAATCAGTGAGTGGTTGAGCTCGGTCAATAGGGTTGGAGTGCGTGGGGAAGTCCATGCGCAGCAGACTCAAATATTCGATCTTCGCTTTATCGTAATCGCCGGATTTAAAGTAATGATCGGCGCGTTGGAGAACGCGGGATCTCTTCGCGGCTGGCGAGCAACCGGAAACGATTACCGTCACAAGCAAAAGCGTTACGGTTTTCGGAGCACAGTCTCGCAACGTTTGCATTGTCATTCTGGAATGCAGCGCGTGGAACCTATTGTGCCTCGGCGAGAGGGCTAAGGTGCTCAGAGATTAGAGGCACCAGATTTATTACATCCAAAGGCACTCAATTCGTTCAGCCCTTTTGCGGTTCGGGAGTCGCAACCTTGCGAGCGCGCGCCGAAGTTTCCGGGGGGGGCGCATCGCCTCTGCCGATCCCGAGCTTATCCATTAATTCATAGAGCGTCGGGCGGCTGACACCTAGGTCGGTTGCCGCGGAACTGACCCTGCCGGAATGTCTCTTGAGTGCCTGCTCAATCAGTTGCCGTTCGACCTGTTCGCGCGCTTCTTTCAGCGTCGCTGGCAGGACGATTTCCGTATTGTCGGCCAGCTCAAGATCCGTCGCGGTAACTTTCTTTCCCTCTGCCATGATGACCGCACGCTTTATCCGGTTTTGGAGTTCACGAACGTTCCCGGGCCAGCTGTGACGTTTGATGGCGCGCAACGCATCTGGGGCAAAAGCGAGATTGCCTTTATCGCACTGGGCAGCGAACTGCTGCAAAAACTCGCGCGCAACAAGATCGACATCTTCCCCACGGTCCCGGAGAAGCGGCAACTTGATCACGACAACAGCGAGCCGAAAATACAAATCTTCGCGAAACTTCCCTTTCGTCACCGCCTCTTTCAGGTCAACATTCGTGGCCGCGACGATTCGCGTATCGATCTGGATTTCTTGCCTGCCGCCGACACGCTGAAACCGCTGTTCCTGTAGAAAACGTAACAGCTTGACTTGAATCTGCGGTGGCAGTTCGCCGATCTCATCCAAAAACAACGTTCCGCCGCCGGCGTTTTCCATCAGGCCTTTGCGCTGTATGTGCGCGCCGGTAAATGAGCCCTTTTCATGTCCGAACAACTCGCTCTCGAGCAAGTTTTCGGGAATCGCGTTGCAATTGATCGCGATGAATGGACCCTCTTTGCGTGAACTGCGCCGATGAATCGCCAAGGCGGCCATTTCTTTCCCCGTGCCGCTTTCTCCCAACAAAAGCACCGGAGCATCAGTGGTCGCCACTTTGCGGATGAAGGCGAATACGCCTTGCATTTGCGGACTCGCGCCGAGCATGTCCTCGAATCTGTCGATTTGCAATTTCTGCTGCATCTCACGGAAGGCGTTTTCCAGGTCCAATACGTACATGGAGCGACGCAGAATTGGCTTCAGCTCGTCAATATCAACGGGCTTGCATAAAAAATCGTAGGCCCCGGCGCCCACCGCCTGGATGGCATTTTTCTTTTCACCCTGGCCGGAAATGACGACGACCTTCGCGCCCCTGTCGATAGCGAGTAGATCCGAAAGGGTGGCCATTCCTTCTTCGCAGTCGTTAGGCCGCGGCGGCAGGCCTAAGTCAAGCAGGGTGACCTCCGGATGAGCCGCTTTGAAGGCCTCGGCCGCCCCGGTTCGATCCTCCGCGGACATAATTTCATACTCTGACCCGAGCGCCCATTTCATCTGCGTCACTATCTCCTGGTCGTCGTCGACGATGAGCAATTTTGGCTTCATACCGCGCCTGATAGTAGAGGCAGCGTCACTTGAAACGTCGTGCCGGAACCGGGTTCGCTTTTGACCTGAATACTGCCGCGATGCGCTTCGACGATTAATTTGGCCTGGAACATGCCGATGCCCAGGCCTTTTTTCTTTGTCGTGCGAAAGGGGCGAAAAAGTGAATCCTTCACGAAGGCCACTGTCATCCCGCAACCGTTATCCGCGATTGACAAAGTCAACCATCCGTCACGCTGTCTTGTCTCGATCGTAATCCGTCCCCTTCGGCCAACTGCATCGCGGGCATTGAGAAGCAAATTCGTTACCACACTATGAAGTTGCTCTCGATCGGCAACAATCTTTGAAACTGGATTAAGTTTCGTCACTAACTCTACTTCAGGATCACTGTTCAGATCTTTGAGCGTATTGGTCACCAGAAGATTAAGATCAAACTCGGTCTGTTTAAGGCGAAGCTCATGCCGGAAGCCGCTCAGGCGCTCGATGAGATGATTGATCCGATTTGCCGTGCTGCCGATGCCTTGCAAGGCGTCTCGCCTGAAAGCGGGATTATCGAAGTGGAGGGGCAGATTCTGCAGCATCAGGCTCAAGGTTGATGCCGCATTCTTGAGGTCGTGGACAAAGAAGGTGGAGATGGTTTGAAATGCCTCCAACTCTTTGCTGAGCATAATCTCTCTGGCAAGCCGAACGTTTAAGAGACTCACAGCTACCTGATCGCCAATACATTTCAGCAGGTCCAATTCTTCCGCTGTGTAACGAAGCCCGCTAACACGGTCAGCTAGAATGATGACGCCGAGGCGGCGTTCGCCGGCAAGCAACGGAATGCAGACACGATTGCCTCCGGTGCGAAATCGGCCAGCGTTTATTTGTTTCAGATCCTCCACCCATTTTTCCTTTGTTCTTTCGAGTTCGAAAGGTCGGGAAAGCTTTTTCAGGCTTACTGAATTCCATTCTTTGGCCGCCACCTCCCGAGTAGAGTCGGCGGCTTGCTCCTGTTCTGAATGCAACGTCGAGCTCGCCCGAACTAGCCGCTCTTGTTGCTCATCGAAAAGCCAAATCGAAACAGATAAAGCATTGAAGGTTTCCGAGATTAACCTTGAAGCTGCGGCGCAAAGACCAGCCTCATCGAGGATGGCAGACAGGCTTCGCGTAAAGCGGGTCCAAATTTGGCGAAAATCGTGCTCCGGTCTTCTGAAATGGCGACTGATGAATAGCTGTATACCCTGCCGGACGCGGTTGGAGAGGAGCAACGCGGCCAAAATGACGAGGCCGAGCAACACGAGAAAAGCTTCGATAGGGAAGCTGGCAACACCCCCAAAGTGCGCCACGATTTGGGCAAGGACTCCAACAACAAAGAGATAGCCTCCCGCCAAGAGTACGGTCACTGACGTGTGCAGAACTGCGCGTGACGGATAAACGTCGATCTCGCTAAAGCCGCTTCGCAAATAGGCGATCGCCATCAACAGGCAACCCAGCAAGAGCGCCACGGTCTCGACGTTCGTCAGCTCCAGATCGTGGCCGGAGAAGATCAGCGCCTGGGTTCGCGTGTAAAATCTCGCGCCAAATACAACGCCCAGTCCAAGGACGAGCAACTTGATCCGCCAACGCAGCGTGCCGACGGTCGATCGTAAGGTTTTCTCGAGGTTCGTCAAAATAAGCACCGTCGCGACAAGAAAAACGCCATCTAAGGCTTTGGCCGGACCTTGAAGACGGAGCCACCATCCCGGGATAGATTCCGTGTAAGGCAGAACCTGAACTAGCTCGCCCCGGAATAACAAGGCTATGGCGGGCGGCAGCAAAAAAACTGCGATCAGAACACCACCCCATCTGACAAGAAATTCCCGGTAATTGCCTCGCGAATAAGTCAGGCTGAAGCACAACCACAACCCGGGTAGAAATGCCCTTACGATTAGTGCGAGACCTTGCCAGAAGCCGACGCTCTCCGGCGTCGCAGCCGTGAAACTCAGCCCCTGAAATAGGGCCTCAATTGCGAACGCCACCATGCCGGCGGAAAAGCACCAGCCCGCGACAGAGCGCGGCTTGCGAAGCATCACCACCAAAGCCAACGCGGCGCTAAATAAAGCAGCCAGAAAAGCGAGCACAGAATTCAAACTCATGATTTGCTTCCGTTCAATACGTCGGATCTGTTCTCCATCCAGAAGTACCTATTTTTGCGCTTGCTTACAACAGGGATGAGTTGCGCCGTACACCATTTGCTAAAATAACGCCGCGTTCGGAATCGGCTCTCCCTCGTTCTTTACCGTTCGACTTTGGGTAGGTGGATCGCCGTCCGATCCCGGCGCTTGTTCATCTCGATCCGCGCAGTTCCGAAACCAATACGGAGGGTGGTTCTTGCGTCAATTTCTCTATTTGGTACGGAAGGAGGCACATGGTCTGCTATATTTATTATAACTAATAGATTTACCATATCATGCGCCCAGCCAAAATCCTAACCGGATCCCTCATCCTTCTTATCAGTTGTGCCTCGCAAATGCCAGGCGCTCAAACTGTTACGCTTGAATGGGATCCTATTTCGCAACAAGAGCTGGCGGGGTATCGTGTGCACTGGGGCACGGTCAGCGGCGACTATACGCAAGAAACCGACGTTGGAAACACAACCAGAGCCGTGGTCTCGAATCTGACAGATGGCACCACCAATTATTTTGCAGTGACCGCGTACAATTCAGCCGGGTTGGAAAGCCTCCCGTCAAACGAAGTTTCGTATCCCAGCCTGAGTCATCTCGCAAACATTTCCACGCGCATGAATGTGGGTGTGAATGACAATGTTTTAATCGGGGGCTTCATCGTTAGCGGCTCGCAGCCCAAACAATTAATCGTACGCGCACTCGGCCCATCGCTGACCGCGGCCGGCGTCACAGGAGCGATGGCCAATCCAATGCTGGAATTACATGATTCAACCGGTGCGTTGATCTCGAGCAACGACAACTGGCAGACCGGTGGGCAAGCGAGTCAGATTAGCGCCAGCGGATTAGCACCGAGCAATGCACTGGAATCGGCCATCATCGCGACACTCCCATCCGGCAATTATACGGCGATCGTGCGTGGGGTGAACAGTACGACTGGCATTGCATTGGTCGAGGAATACGAATTGGATTCCACCACGACACGACTGATGAATGTTTCCACGCGGGGTCCAGTTGGAGTGAACGACGCTGTCTTGATCGGTGGCTTTATCGTCAGCGGCTCGCAGCCCAAACAATTAATCGTACGCGCACTCGGCCCATCGCTGACCGCCTTCGGCGTTGCCGGGGCAATGGCCAATCCAATGCTCGAATTACATGATTCAACCGGTGTGTTGATCGCAAGCAACGACAACTGGCAGATCGGTGGACAAGCAAGTCAGATTAGCGCCAGCGGATTAGCACCGAGCAATGCACTGGAATCGGCCATCATCGCGACATTCCCACCCGGTAATTACACGGCCATCGTAAAGGGAGTAAACAACACCACTGGGGTCGGCATGGTTGAAGTTTACGACCTTGATCCTTGAGTTTGAAAAACCTCGAATCGTGTGAAACTTTCGCAGATTCGGGATGAGAAACCTTCGCGATCGACTCCCACTCCTTGTCGACTCCGCTAATCGCGCGTGGGCTTGTGCTGCATCAGAATATGCTTCGAGACACATAAATCAGGTCGCCGGCCGTCAAATAAAAACGCGTTAGTTGGTGAACATGGTTCGGGCAACCGTAACGGGAATGGGAAGAGGAACCGAAGCCGGACTATTCAGTTCGGCAAGTCTTAATACTTGAAAGTCAGACCGGCAAAATAGCGACCCCGCGAATAAGGCTGCGTGAATTGATTCAAGGATTGAGCCGAGGATTGACCCGAGATGGCCTGAGAACGTTGGAAGCCCAAATGGAAAGTGAAACGCCTATCAATCGTATAAACGCCCGTGAGAGAAAGGTCGTAGGTGTCTTGCGGAAAAGCAGCTTGCCCAGTTCCCGTTGAAGCCAGACTCTGATTTTCATCGTGATGGTAATGGGCCGAAACGTTTGCACTGATGCGCGCAGACAGAGCGTAGTTCAATACCAAGCTGGTCCGAAAGGTCACGCGGCTCATGGGGCCGGACCTCGAAACAGCGGCCTCATTGGCTTCTTCAGCCCCATACGTGGTTTGCCAGCTTAAAGATGAGCGGGAGGCGAGCGCGTAATCCAACGACCCTTCGAAATGCGGATTGGTCCCGCTTCCATCGTTGCGGAAAGATTGAAACGTTGCCCCGCACCGCACCTTCGACTTCAATTGCTTACTAAAATCCTCGTCGATACCAATCAGGGCAAAGTGGGTGGTGGAATCTTGCGCCGCGAAGCTGTCGTAATTGACGATTTTAAAACGGTACTCGGGAACTAACACAGTTCGAGAAGACAAGTTGAACCGAAGTTCATCTCCAAACGTATATGCCGAGTGATTTACCGATGCAACGGAGGAATTCTCGTACTGAAGTCGTTTGAAACTGAAAGTCGGCACGGTCGCCAAGCGCAATGTCCAATGATAAGTCGCCGTAAATTTGTCGACCGTATCAAAATAATTCCCTCGGCGGTTATTCAGGCCAACGTTAGAGCTAAGATCCGGTTCCGTCTTGTAGGCACCGTAAATGCTGGCAGTGAGCTTAAGCCGCTCAGAAACGTTGTGGTTGACAAATAAAGCCAGCGATGTGTCGACATCGTAAGGAGTTGCACCAGTAGCATCTGCGAAGTACGTGCCGCCAGCTATCGCAATCAGGCTGACCTGATCTTGCACGCCCTTCCGATCATAGGAGAGTATAACTTTCCCATCGGTATAGAGAGAGCCCCGCGCCGTCGTCGATGTGGGAACGTTATCGTCGTAGCCCCCGTCAATCGAGAGAACGAGATGAAGAGGCAAGGGCGACAGCAAACTCGCACCACCCTCGTTCGCGGTCGAAACCGTACTACTCTCAGTAACGACTTCAACCTCTTGCCCGCGAGCGTGGGCCGGCTGAAAAGAAATCCAAGCGGCCGCGAACACGATGCGTGCAAAAGGACGGCTTGTGAGCATTCTCCTTGTTCCAAACCGCGATTTCCTCCACTGTTCCGCGAGCTGGTCAAGAGGAAGCAGGATCGAAGGACCGTGCGGTTGTCTCTGGGGCGGTTTCGTTCGATCAGCTGAGTCTGGCGGCGCGATATCGTGTCTGATATACAATCGATTGCTGCGAAAGGCCAAGTCACTTCGCACGTTTTTTCTGCATTCCTTAGCAACACACCGCGCTCCGAAAAAGCCAAGAGATTCTGCGCGCGAGTCCATCCGTTACGCCCGGCGGCAACTATGTGTTCGGATATTAATCAGTTCATCGGTCGAGTGGGGTGGCGTAGGTGCGACGGACGGACTTGGCATCGATGCAGTACAAAATCGTCACAGAATTGGCGGATATTAAATTCATCGCGCAAATTTCATTCAAGAGTGCTTTTCGGGATCGCTGAGCGGTTTACTGCCCGGGATACTGGTAGGATGGACCGCAGCTCATCTTGAAGTTAAAAAAGACTGTGCGCGACGTAAATCACATCGCCGTCCTTGACATAGTTCACTTTCGTAGTTTTGCCGCTCATGGCGGATCTTATATTAAGCACTTGAGTACGTTGTTCCCCGTTAACAATACGAACGAGATGAACATTGCTCAGGCTTCCGTACTCGCTCACACCGCCCGCTTCCATAATCGCTTGGAACACGGTCGTCGGGCGATCAAATGTGAATTTTGCGGCTTTGTGGACATAGCCGGAAACGATCACGGTTGCCGCAGCGGTCTCCAGAGTCACCACCACATCGCTGTTTCTGAGTTCAGGCTTGTAGAGACCTGTGAGCTCGTTCTGAAAATCCAACAGCTTTTTCCCGGCAGCGGTCACTTCGCCGACGAGAGGAAGGCTAACCTTCCCGTCCGCCCGAATTTTCTGTGATTGGTTAAGGTCGGACGCCGCGGGAAACCTAAGCTTGATCACATCTCCGGGAGACAGAGTCACCGGCGTAGTAGCCACCGGTTGATCTGGCAGCGTTTGAGAAGAGGTTTGACAGCCGGCGCACGCGAGCAGGAGCAAAGCGGCAAAAACGCAACCTATGGGTGGGCGGTCCAATTTCCACAGAACACGATGAAAAAAAATACCAATAAGAAACGTTTGCTGCCGATTCTGGGTGTAGCTTCTGTTGTAGATCATGGGGCTGTTGTTTTTATTCTTCCCGGCATCTCCGGTAGAATGGAGGGTATCAAACTTGCGTGAACAGGTGGTTTCAGTAGGCAATCCGTCGCATGCGGCGCGGTCGGAGTCAATAAACATAAACCGAGGCCGTCCGCAGCCGCGGGCTTTCGGATTTTCCCAAGGAAATTCCCTACCCTTGGTGGACTAACCTCCCCGTTGTTCCCTCCTACTGCGCCGAATCCTTATGCAATGTAAGTCGTTCTGGAGATCCCCGCACTGGCTTTACGCCGCTGAATTCGCCGATACGACCCGCGATCGGTTTCTTTCCCGGCGATTTTCGGTGCCCTCTCCACGCCGCAACCACAAGAGCAACAAAAACAGAGGGACTAAAGCGATCGCGAAAAATATCGGGCCGCCGCGGCGATGAATGACGCTATGGATCATGTGCGGCCCGAAGTGAACACATAGCGCGCCGATCACAAACACTCGAAGCCCGTTACGCACTATTCCCAGAGGGATCACGAAAGCGACCAACACAGCGCGACGCCAGGTGCTGTTCAAAAATAGATTTGCCGCCAGCAAACTCGTGATGAAGAGCACCCAGCTGGATCGGATTCCGCTGCATTCCTGGGCGACCTGAATCGCGATGTTCGGCAACTGAAAGATCGTTCCATCTCGCAAAACGGGAGTGCCTATTATATTAAAGAAGAAATTCGCGGCTTCGGCGGAAGCCAGCTTGGAAGCTGTCTCGAGAGCACCTGCCATCGCGTCGGGCATCGGCACCGTGAAAATCAGAAAGGCGAACGGAAAAGCCGTTAAAAGCATCCATTGTCGTCCGAGGAAAAGAAATCCTCCGCCCGCGAGCAGGCACACGAAAGATAGAGCCATCAACGACAGGTAATCGTGATCACTGAGAGATCCGCCCGATCGATGCAAGCTCAACGCTGTAGCCAGCGCGGCGAGCCCTGCTAGCAACGGAACGATGGCCCACGGCGAGAAACCGTAATCATTCGGTATTTGTTTGCGACGAGTGTAGATCAGGTAGGCTGAAACAAACGGCACTAACACAATGTACGAATCCAGCTCGCTATGCGCCGCATGGGTCACCAGAGAGAACAAGGGCTTGATGAAAAGCATTGTCAGTAAAATTGCGAACGCGATGAACCACAGCGGTGCGGCACGTTGCCGAAGATCGAGCGTACGCTCGTTGCCCGCTGTGGCCGGGCTCGCTGATCCCGAAGCGGTTGTTAGTGCGCCATCGCCAAAGCGGTGCGGCTCAATCTTTTCGCGTGACAGGTTTGATCTGATCATGAAAATTTGTTACGGGTTTCGCAGCCAAAATGCTTCGGACAGACTTCGACTACATTCTGAATTGTTTCGACCTTCCCAATTCTAGCTTGCCACGGATTAACACAGATTTTCACGGATACTTTTTTCTGTGTTTCGGTCTGTGCCCAGCCACCGTTAATCAGGAGGATGAGCAAGTTGGGCGAATGAATCTGTGTCGTTCGTCCCATTATGCTTTCCAAACCTTTCCAGGAGCGACCTGCACGGCCGCCATAGCGTTGCGCGTGTCTACAATACACCGGGCCCAATCGGCGAGTTCTTGGTAATTTACACAAGCGTGGTTGGTCGCAATCAGCACCAGATCAAAACTTGCGATGTTGCCCGCGTTCCAGTCTATCGACTTTTTTCCTGCCTGGTGTAAATGCTCACGCGTGGGCCTTATCATCGGCACGTAAGGATCATGATATTCCACCTCCGCACCACGCTCGTTCAGCAGGTCCATCAAGACATAGCTCGGCGATTCGCGCTCGTCATCCACGTTGGGTTTATAAGCTAGGCCAAGGATCAACACGCGGCTGCCCTTTATCGGCTTGCAATGATCGTTCAGCGCCTCGCCGACACGATGGACAACGTGTTCTGGCATTCGAGTGTTGATCTCGCCAGCCAGTTCGATGAAACGTGTGTGCTGACCAAACTCACGCGCTTTCCAGGTAAGGTAGAATGGATCAATTGGAATGCAGTGACCGCCCAGGCCGGGCCCCGGATAAAATGGCATAAAACCAAACGGCTTAGTCTTCGCCGCTTCGATGACTTCCCAAATGTCGATCCCCATGGCGGCGTAAACCAGCTTTAATTCGTTGACCAACGCGATGTTCACGCTCCGGAAAATGTTCTCGAGTAACTTGGTCGCCTCAGCGACGCGACAGGAAGAAACAGGCACAAGCGCGTCGATCGCTTTGCCGTAAAGCGCCATTGCGCGATCGAGGCAGCTCGGAGTATAGCCCCCGACCACCTTCGGAATCAGTTTGACCTTGCTTTGTTCGTTAGCCGGATCTTCCCGTTCCGGTGAGAAAGCGAGGTGAAAGTCCACGCCGGCCTTCATCCCCGACCGTTCCTCTAGAATGGCCCGCAAATCTTTGTCCGTCGTTCCTGGATAAGTTGTTGATTCGAGTACGACCAGCGCACCTTTCTGGAGATGCGGCGCGATCATCCGACCTGTCTCAATGACGAACGAAATATCTGGCTCGCGGTTCTTATTGAGCGGCGTCGGCACACAAATGATCACCGCCTCGACTTCTTTAATCCGGTCAAAATCAGTGGAGGCGGAAAACTTACTGGAGCGCACTAACTCGACAATAGTTGATGACTCGATGTGATTAATATAGCTCTGCCCGTCATTCAGGAGCTGAACTTTCTTAGCGTCAATATCCAGCCCCAACACGGTCACGCCCGAGCGAGCAAATTGAAGCGACAGCGGCAGCCCAACGTATCCAAGGCCTACAACAGCTATTGTCATTATCCGGTATCAGCGAGATGCTCGAGAGGCTTGTGCCATCTTTTTGTCGCGTGGCGATGGCGATGGGTAAAAGAGAAATCTCGCATAAATATAGGCAATACTCTCTCCTATGACTTCTTGAACACCATCGCTATAACGCCACCAGTCTTTTGGGTCATAGTCGGGATTCGAAACTGCGATGATACCGACAGTAACGTTTTCCCCAAAAGCCTCCTGATATAAAAGCTGTGTTCGCTGCGCATGGCAATCTTCCGTTAAAACATTGAAACTGTGGATTGCTAAATTGTGGTCGCGAAACCAGTCTCGCAGTGCGATCGCGGAACTATATGTCCTCTCCCGGCCAAGTACGTGTGACGGCGCCATTTGAATGACGTCCTTTGGAATTCCAAACTTTTTCAAGCCTTCCGCGGCGACGCTGGCCGAGGTATTGTAATCATTGGTGTAGTCCCCGTCGCCATTCTCGGGTCCGCCCGTCGTGAAGATACGATCATAAGAACGGTTTTTGAACTCTTCCGCGCATGCACGAATGGCATATCGTTCCATCCATCCCTCGACCACGAGGATGTTTGTATTCACGCGATGCGTTACAGCCAGAAATGGATGAATATTCAAAAACGCGAAATAAGCGGCCACCAGACCAGCCGAGCTGAGAAGCAGCCAACCGCGCCATGACAACCCCCAACGTTCCTTTCTCTTGAGGATTCCGCAGAATTTTTGCAATGTGTGACCGGAACGTACTCCATGAGCACCGTTCTTCCGGACCGGAAAATTATCGGCGTTTAAGGGCGAAGTTGGCACTAGGATTACATGTCGTTTTTTAAACAGCGGACTCAACATTAATGAAGCCTGCGATCAGATCTCCAGCCCTCGAGCGATGATGTTGCGCTGAATTTCGGACGTGCCGGAGTAGAGCGTGCTGCCTACCGAGTCGCGCATTTCACGTTCGAATTCCAGTTCCGTCATAAAGCCCGGGAATAGCGTAGTTGCTCTTGGGCTGCTTTGGTTTTTCCTCAATTGAAATTGCCTGGCCGTTGGCATTGAATTCGACAACACCATAGCGCTCGGGATCGCTTACCTGATAACCAAAAATCGTGGCACCGCTCTTGAAATCGGCAAACGCAGTTTGAAATCTGTCGCTGCCGTAGAAAATATTATCGCCAAGAATCAGCGCCACCGGATCATCCCCGATAAACGATTCAGCGATCAGAAACGCTTGCGCGATCCCTTCCGGTTTCGGCTGTTCGCGGTACTCAATGGACAAGCGCCAAGTCTTGCCGTCACCGAGCAATTGACGGAATCTTGGCAAATCCTCCGGAGTTGAAATGAGGCAAATCTCCCGGATACCGCTTTCGATTAGCGTCGTCAGTGGATAATAGACCATCGGCTTGTCATAAACAGGTTGAAGCTGCTTGCTCACGGCAAGCGTTAGGGGAAACAGTCGCGACCCGACGCCACCAGCGAGAATAATACCTTTCAATTGGAACGGAGTTGAGCAGGTGCTGCCTGCAAACTTATGGACTACTTGGTCCCAATTTCGCTTCCGCGATTTGTCAACAAATCCGATTAAACTTGCAGTGTGATCTGGCGGGCTTTCGGATCAAGAGTAACGCCCGTTGGCATAATCGCGAATCGCCGCCGCTTACCGTCTAAGTTCCGATTCAGTTCGCGGCCGAAGTATTTTTCGGATCGTGCTCACAGCGCTCACATTATTCGCAGCGCCGGCAGCACAGAAATAAGCGCTATCATGTGTTGATCCGTTGGGGGGCGAACCCCCGTCAGAGAGGAGACGCAAGTGGTTAGGAGCAAGGCGTTGGACCATGTCACTCGTCGACTTGTTTTGGCCACCTTCTCTGCTTTTTAGCTTTTTTGCTTTCTTACTTTTTTCTCCAGCGGGGTTGCTGGGGCCTGTGTCGCGCTGGGCGGCGCGCTTGGTTTACCCGATACCAACGGATGCGGGTAAGTGAATGTGCCAGTATAAGCGACTCCATTCAGTGCCGCCGTGTATCTTGAAGAGACGGCTGCGGGAGTGCTATCAGCAGGTAAGCCGCCGCCGAGATTGAAGTAATCAACACCAAGCTTGGTTGTCGGATAACCTACAATGTGGTATCCCAGCGCGTGCCCATTAGGAGTATAGATATTGTTCCAGGAATAGCATGGTTCCACTACCTGATGATTATAAGAAGCTTTTCCACTAACCCTGTTAATTGGATTTGCCGCTCCAGTCAGTTGATCGCCCTTGCCACTGCCGTTCTGATCCATCATTCGTAGGATTCTGCGGATTTCAAATGGATCGCCTACTGCAAAGTCTAGGTAATAACGGCTGTCATGGCCGTTGTATCGGAAGTAAGTGATAGTGTTAGAAGTGTTAGAAATTATGAATGATCCGTAGGCCTTGGTTAGGCGAGGATTTTTGATGCTGTAGCCAGCCCACTGATTCGTAGTCCAATTAGGATTCCCCGAAGCTGTGAAGACGCAAGTCTCAAGAGATTGGTCTTGGCGTGGATGAGCTGCGCTGGGAGAACCCTGTCCGGCCGATGGTGCTGACGCTACTGCCACAGTGCCGCTGGCAAATAAGAATGGGGAATGACCCTCAACGAAAGTACCGTTTCCTTCTGTATCGTTTGCATCCCACACACTTGTTCCATCTGCTATTCCCCAAACTGAATTAGGTCTAGAAGGCCCTTCACGAAAATTTGCAAGACCACAAAGCGTATCGTTCTTAGGTTCAATTCCAATATAGCTATTGTCGTGCCATAAACTCGTGCCAGATCGTTGAAGGCCGCCGATTGATGTAACAGTCAGTTCAAAAATGTTATCGTAAACTTCTTGCGCTCGCGCGCCGCGAACTGGTCCTCCTTCCGTTCCGTGGTTAGCCGGAATGGCGTTTATAATATAATTGTGTCGGATCACATATCTTCCACCCATAAGCGAGTCCGCCATTGAATGGGCATGAGGTAACCCAGTCCGATTAATCGTGTTATCCTCAATAAAAAAGAACTTCTCCGTTCCGAACCAAGGATAATCAGCCCATGCTCCGTTCCCGCCTCTTTGGGAAGTCCCGCCATATTGATCCTGGGTAACGTAAAATGATTGAGTGTTCGCCGTCAGGTTAAACAGGTTATGATCAGCCACCCCGTAGTTCCATCCGCTTGGCCAAATCAGTTTATTTTGATTAAGCGAATCGAAGTGGCAATGGTCGATTCGGCAGTTCATAACCGGGCTATTGCCGCGACCTACAAGATGAAACGCCCCATCGCTCGCGGCTCTTTGAGTGCTACTGCCGGCAGTAAAAGTGATGCCGGTCATCCGAAATGATTGAGTGGGCGTTATCTCCACCTTAAGGATGCAGGCTTCGCGACCACTTCTTGGAGTATCATCCTTAATGATTGTCCCGTCATGAATCGTGGGGCTGCTAGTGCCAGCGCCGGTAATCGTGGTCTGACCCTGCAACGTAATACCCTTTGTAATATTTAAAGTCGAAGTCCAGCTAAATGTGCCTGCCGGAAGCGTGATCGTGTCGCCATCCTTCGCCTGATTGATCGCGGTCTGCACATCGGCCGCCGACCCGTCGGAATGGTTAACCGCGGCCCTGCACCACGGGATGAGAAAACCGCTCAAAATCAGGATCACAAACGCTATTACGCTAACGTGCGGCGGGGCAATGCCGAAGTCAGCGACCAATTCGGCTTTCAACGCAGCGGTTTTCGGCGCCGCAGCCGCTGGCGCGGGTTCCTGAAGGGGCGCCGTGTCGCCAACAAAGCAATTCTTGCAGGTGTTCATATTTTTCCAAGTCATCTTTCAATTAAGATCTGAACTTTCCTAGGATCAACATCCAAGCCCACGACGGTCACGTATGACTTCGCAAACTGGAGTGCCAGGGGCAGCCCCACATAACCGAGACCAACATCAGCTATTTTCATTTCTCAATATTAACGAGATGTTGGAGCGGCTTGCGCTGCCTCTTTGTCAGATGATGATACCGACGGATAAAAAAAGAATCTGGCATAGATGCAAGCAATGCTCTGGCCTATGATTTCTCGAACGCCATCGCTGTAACGCCACCATTTCGTCGGGTCATAATCCGGGTTAGAAACCGCGATGACACCTACCGCTACGTTCTTTCCGAACGCTTTCTGATAGAGAAGGCGTGTCCGCCGCGCGTGGGCGCCCTCCGTCAAAACGTTGATACTATGCACGGGCGTGTTGTGTTCGCGAAACCAATCGCGTAATGCGACCGCTGAGCTGTATGTTCTCTCCCGGCCAATTACGCGCGAGGGAACCATCTGAACGAGGTCATCCGGAACGCCAAACCTTTTCAATCCTTCGGCCGCGACGCTGGCCGAAGTGTTGTAATCGTTAGTGTAGCCGCCGTTGCCATCCTCGGGTCCGCCCGTCGTGAAGATGCGTTCATACGACCCGTTTTTAAACTCTTTCGCGCCTCCGCGAATGGCATATCCCTGTACCGATCCCTCGACCACGAGAATGTTTGTATTCACGCGATGCGTTACAGCCAAAAAAGGGTGAATATTCAAAAACACGAAATAAGCGGCCGCCAGACCAGCCGAGGTGACAAGTAGCCAACCGCGCCATGAAAGTCCCCAACGTTCCTTTCGCTTGAGGATCCCGCAGAGTTTTTGCGATGACTTATCGTGGGAAGACGTCAAATGATCTCGCGGAATTGTTTGCGGCATTAGCGAATTTTTGATTTCTGATCTCCGACCTCTGTATACTGGATGCTTGATTTTTGTAATCCGACTAGATCCGTAACCCTCGCGCAATGATGTTCCGCTGAATCTCCGAGGTTCCAGAGTAGAGCGTGCTGCCAACTGAGTCGCGCAGTTCACGTTCCAGTTCGACTTCAGTCATGAAGCCGGAGCCGCCATGCAACTGAACCGCATCCAGGCACGATTCCACGAACGATTCCGAGACATACAATTTCGCCATGGCGGCATCTATATCTGCCGATTCGTTCTCCTGCATCAGCCAGCCTACTTTATAGATTAGCAATCGCGCGGTCTCGTAACGCAGCTTCATATCCACGATGCGATTGGCGACCGATTGGAATTTCCCGATCGGCTGGCCGAACTGCCTGCGTCGCCGGGCGTAGTCGATGCAGCGCTCGAGCTGGCGGCGCATCGTTCCCAAGCAGGTCGCCAGAATGCAGGCTCGTTCCCAGGCCATCGAACAATTGAACACTTCAGCGCCGCGGCCTTCGCGACCAAGCAGTGCTGCGCCGGGCACTCTGCAGTTTTCGAGGGCCAGCTCGGCCATGAGCGCCGTGCGCAAACCCATTTTATCTTTCTTTTTTCCGACTCTGAGACCATCAGCGTTCTTCTCAACAATAAATCCGCAGATTCCGGCCGCTCCCAGCTTCGGGTCGAGAGTCCCATAGAGGACAAAGAGATCAGCAACCGGCGCATTGGTCACAAAGATCTTCCTGCCGTTCAAAACGTACTCGGCCCCATCTTTAGTGATGCGGGTCTGCATCGAAAAGATATCCGACCCAGCGCCAGGCTCGCTGGCGCCGTTGGCGCCGATGAGACTTCCATCGCAAAGTCCCGGGAGATACTTCTTCTGCTGCTCGGGCGTACCATATTTAAGCAGCGGGATCGAATTGGTCCACATATGAGCATTAATCGAAAACAACAACCCTTGATCTGAGCCCCCGTAACCAAGGCCTTCCATCATCGCAATCGTTGTAATCGGGTCCGCGCCCCGGCCGCCGTACTCTTTGGGAATTGGCATTCCCTGCACTCCGAAAGCAGCGCATTTTTGCCAACCATCACGTGAGAAGACCTGCTCCGCGTCGCGCTGGATCATATTGCAGTTGAGCTCTCGGCGAGCGAACTCAATCGCCGCTTTTTGCAGTTTCTGTTGTTCGGGCGTTAGCGCAAAATTCACGCTAGGATTCGATGGCGACGGTATTTGTCCCTTGTCATTTGATATCCATTATTGCGAATACGGCAGACGCGGTAGGTCAGGGTTAAAACATGACGCTCCCACGGGAGCTTATCGATTTATATGTGCCGTGGCTATAGACATGCCGCGCCCACGTCGCTCTAACATCCGACATCTGGCCTCTCTCCGAGGCGTAGGCTCTACGAGCCGGCGGCTGACCTCTGACATCTGTCCTCTGTCCTCCAGCCCTTACCTCATACTCTTAAGCTTCTGATAATCGATCTTATCGGTTGAAGTCTTAGGTAAAGAATCGAGACAGCAGAAAGTATCGGGAACCATATAGAGCGGCAGATTCTCCGAACAGAATTTCTTTAGCTCGATGGTCGACAACTTCGATCCGTCGCGCGTACTTGTGAATGCCTTGACGGGTACACCATCGTCATCTGGAAACGCTAATACCGCCGCCTCTTTAATGACCGGGTGCCGATACAACGCCACCTCGATCTCGCCCAATTCAATCCGGTACCCGCGCTTCTTGACCATGCGGTCGCGTCTTCCCAAGAATTTGTAGTTGCCGTCTGGAAGTTCCGCAACGATGTCGCCTGTCCGATACCAGCGGATGTCACGACCGGGAAGGAATGCCTTGGCGGTATTTGCCGGAAGATTCCAATACCCTTCCAACACGCTAGGTCCAGCGATACATAGCTCTCCCTCGGCTCCCCGCGCGACCTCGGTCCCGACTTCATTGACAACGAGCGGCTCACAGTACGGACAGGCTTTGCCGATTGGGACCGGTTCAATTTGAGACTCGGGTATCAAGCGCGGGACCTCATAAAACGTGCAGACGTTGGTCTCCGTTGGACCGTACAGGTTGAAATAACGAGGATGCGGCCACAAGGACTTCAATAGTTTCAGGTATTTGATCGGAAAGACTTCGCCGGCGAACAACACCAGCCTAAGCAAGGAATAATCGTTCTGGTCCAGTTTGCCGAACTGTGCCAGCAGGCTCAAGATCGATGGAGCGGAATACCAAATGGTAATCTTCTTCTCGGCAATCCAAGGTGCCAGTCGCGCAGGTTCTTTACCCAGTTGTTCCTCGACTAGCACCAGGGTAGCGCCGTGTTTAAGAGACACATAAATGTCAAGAATCGACAGATCGAAATGAAATGGAGCATGGGAGGAAAACCGATCATGTTCGTTCGGTTGAAGTACGTCGGAGCACCAATCAATAAATGAGGCGGCATTGCCGTGAGACAGCATGACGCCTTTTGGTCGACCGGTTGAGCCCGAAGTGTAGAGAATGTAGGCCAGTTGCGATGGGTCGGGGACAGCGCTGGGCACCGAGGGAGCCGGGCTGCCGGCGTCCAGCCGGTCGAGAGCTTTGATAAGCGGAACTCCAGCTCCGGTCCCCTCGAGAACAATCATTTCGGGAGCAAAGCTAACTTGGCTGAACTCTAAGCGTAGCGCCTCCGCCAGCCGTACCTCGACGATTAGGATTTTGACTGCACAATCGTGGAAAATAAAGGCGTTGCGCGAGGCAGGAGCAGTAGGATCTGCGGGGATGTACGCAGCACCGGATTTCATGATCCCGAATATTGAAGCAACTGCGTCGGCGGATTTTCGCATACAGATGCCCACGCGATCGCCAGGCTCAACACGTAGTTTGAGTAAGTGGTCCCGCACCCGATCCGACAGACGGGCCAGCTCACCATAGCGGATGCTGCCGCCTTGGGACTCTTCGACCGCAACCTTATTTGGAAATCGTGAGGCGGAAACGTCGAGAAGTTGATGCAGTGCTTTAGTACTAGTCGGAGTCATCTTGTTCCCCAATGCAGCCTAGTTGAAAAGGTCCAGAAGGTTTCTGCCGCGATCAGTTCGCGGCTTTTTTCGATATCACAAGCTGGGCTATGTCCGATAACGTATTGAGGTTCTCGACTACGGCCTCGTGTGGTTCGAGCGTGATACCGAATTGGCTCTCCAAAAACGTCACCACCTTGAGCACCGCGATGGAATCAAGAATTCCAGTCGTCATTAGTGCAGTAGTGTCGGTGAGGGCTGCAGGGTCTTCTCCGGGCAGGTACTCGTTAAGAATAAAAGTTTTGACGGCGGCTTTGATGTCTTCCTTATTCATCGTAGATGTTGCTTTAAATTTCAGTGTATGACAGACGGAGCCTTACCGTCATCATGTTTTTTGACCACTTGAGGAAATCCGCCCTGCTGCATCAACGGGGCCCCAGCCATTTTTCGGTGGTTTCGACGGGCGAATTCACTTCCCAAATCGCCGCCCGCTCAGGGTGGTAGCGAGATCCGATCGGGATCGAGTAGAGATCGGCGGTTTCGTAGGACCGCTCTCGTTCGCCTTCACGCTTCAACAATTTGCGAAACGAATGGAGGGCGGGGGTCGGCTGCCGTTCGTGGCCGTAGATGCGCCCGGCAAACATGTCTGTCATGTACTCGGTATAGCGGGAGTAGACGCAATGGGCGAAGGACAACGGATGCTCCCAAAAAGAGTCGAGGACATCCTCCAGAACGTCGATGCCCGTCTCACAGAATAATTGGTGCTCGGCGAACGGATTGGGCTTATCGCGGTTTGCACCCTCCAGGTAACCCCGAATGATGGGCGCCACAAACTGGCCTTCTCGCATGGTGACGGTCAAACCGAATGAGAAAATGGGATCGATGAAGCGATGCGCGTCGCCGATGCAGATAAAGCCTTTGCCGCAAAATCCGTTTACCTGATAAGAGTAGTTAGGAATCACGTGCACATCTTCCACCAGTTTGATCTCCGGAATTCTACGACTCAGCTCCGGATGAAGTTCGCGAAGTTCCCGAATGTAAAAATCACGCTTGCTCTCTTTTTTATCCAGGAAGTAGGCGGATGGGCATACTATTCCCACGCTAACAACTTCCTCATCGAGTGGTATGAACCATCCCCAATGGTATTTCTTCTGATAGAAGATCAGCGTATTGTCCTTGTCAGTTTCGCGAGTGCTGCCGTTGTCCCGTACGGTATTGGTTACCTGTGAGAAGATGGCGATCTGCTTGTCATAAGCGCCCAGATACTTCGGTCCGGTAAAGCCGCCGAGATTGGCCAGCCAGGTCGCTTGCCCGGAACAATCCAGAAGCACCTGTGATTCAACGTCTTCAAGCTTATCACTGTCCGCCATGCGAATCTGGGCGCCGGTTATCGAGCCATTCTCCCTTCGTGGTCTTATCGCCTTGCCCTGGATCAGGGTTGCGCCTCGCGAGACCGCCTCGTCAAGCATCATTTTGTCAAAGTCACTCCGTCGCACCTGCCATGTGTCCCACTCAAAGAGCTTCCAATTCTCATCGCGTCCTGTAACCGGGACGAACCAACTGCCTTTGCTGCTCTGGCCATAGACCTTTACCCCTTGCTTGGTTGGGTATTTGCGCTTGTACATCTCGTCGGCGAGTCCCAGGTCGCGGAGAACTTTGCCGCCGGCGCCGGTCATGGATTCTCCAATGTGATACCGAGGGAATGTCTCCGCCTCAACGATCATCGGTTTGAGCCCCTCTCGGGCCAGGAACATCGCCGCCGCCGAGCCACCCGGCCCGCCGCCTACTATCAGAACATCAGTTTTCATATTTGCTACTTTCTCCTTATCGGAATCACTTCAGGTGCTCGCCTACTAACTCACTCTGCCGTTCCAGAGCGAGTAATGAGCGATATCATTACCGCGGCCCTAACCATTTCTCGGTGGTTTCGACCGAAGCGTTCGCTTCCCAGATCGCTGCGCGCTCGGGGTGGAAGCGTGAGCCAATTGGCACCGAATAGAGATCTTCAGTCTCATAGGACTTTTCGCGGAGATCTTCGCGATTGAGCAGCTTGCGGAACTCGTCCAGAGCCGGCGACGGCTGATGGTCGTAAATTCGCGTTGCAAACATGTCGGTAATGAAGTCGGTGTGTCGCTTGTAGACCAGGAGGGCGAAGGCGAGCGGTTTTTCCCAGAAGCAATCGATCAGGTCCTCCAGCACATCGATCCCCTTCTCACAATAGAGCTGGTGATCGGCAAAAGGGTTGGCCTCATCCCGCCCCTTCCCATTTAGATAGGCCTTGACGCGCGGTGCCGCCAGCTGGGCCTCCCACATCGCCATCGTCATACCGAACGAGAAAATTGGGTCGACAAAACGATGCGCATCTCCAACGCAGATAAAGCCTTTGCCACAAAACTTTTTCACTTGAAACGAGTAATTCGGAATCACGTGAACCGATTCGACCAGCTTGATCTCCGGGATACGTTGGCTGAGCTCCGGATGAAGCTCGCGCAGCTCGCGAACATAGAAATCGTGGAGGCTCTCTTTTTTCTCCTGGAAATAAGCTGATGGAACCACAATACCGACGCTGACGACCTCCTCATCGAGCGGGATAAACCAGCCCCAATGGAACTTGCTCGCATAGAAGATCAGCGTGTTGTCTTTATGCTGGTCGCGGGTGGTGCCATGATCGCGAACGGTGTTGATGACTTGAGAAAAGATGGCGATCTGCTTGTCATAGGAGCCCAGATACTTCGGGCCGGTTACTCCGCCGAGGTTCGCCAGCCATGTTGCCTGCCCCGAACAATCGAGCAGCACATCGGCTTCGATATCCATTGCGTTCTCGCTATCAGCCGGACGAATTTGTACGCCGCGCACCGAACCGCCGTTCTTGGAGATGGGTTTGAGCGCCTTACCTGGAACCAGCGTGGCGCCTCTCGACACAGCCTCATCCAGCATCATCTTGTCGAAGTCGCTCCGCCGCACCTGCCAGGTGTCCCACGGGAAGAGCTTCCAATCGGCGTCACGGCCGGTGACCGGCACAAACCAACTGCCGGCTTTGCTCTGGCCATAGACGTTGACGCCCTGCTTGCACGGATATTTGCGCCGGTACATCTCGGCTTCGAGTCCAAGTTGCCGCAAGACCTGGCCACCGCCGCCCGTCAGCGACTCTCCAATATGGTAACGCGGAAATTTCTCCGCTTCGACGATTACCGGCTTGATTCCTTCCCGCGCCAGGAACATGGCGCTCGCCGCGCCGGCTGGGCCGCCACCTACAATCACAACATCAGTTTTCATATTTGATATTTCTTACAGGAATTATTCCTCGTCTGGCGAGTTTCTCGAACGAGACCAACCTGCGGGCCTTAAAGATTACTCACAGGCTGTGGGTTGATAGCAGGTACTATACGCCTTTTCAGATGTTCTGCCAAACTCAGCAAAGGACTGGCTAAGAACGTCGTGAAAAGCGCCATCAGTACCAGCATGGCAAAAATGGCCGGTGACAAGATGCCAAGGTCGTAGCCAATATTGAGCGCGACCAGTTCCACGAGACCGCGCGTATTCATCAAGGCGCCGAGCGCGAAGGCATCGTTCCATTTCACGCCCATCAAGCGGGCGGAGATCATGGTCCCGGCTCCTTTACCGATCGTGGCGATGCAGACGATTGCCAAACAAACAAGCCAGCCCGTCGGGTCGTTTAATAAACCGACGTGCGTGCGCAGCCCGCTAAAGGCGAAGAAAAGTGGCAGCAGAAACAACGAGCTAAAGTTTCCCAAGCGCGATAGGACGCATTCGCGGAAACCTTTTTGTCGCGGCATTACGACCCCCGCGAGAAATGCGCCAAATAAAGCATGTATTCCCATCGCCTCCGTCGCAAGTGCGGAGGCAGTCATAAAAATAAGAACAACAGGCAAGGCAACCGGGCTCGGCTCGCCATTGTTCATACGGTGGATACCCAGCCAATACACGAGGCGGGGTCGCACCACCCAAACCATCACCGCTACGAACAGCGCAAGAAGACCGAGACAGACTGCAGTAGAGACCAGGCTACCCGCCCGCGCGATGGCCACTACAAATGCCAAAATCGTCCATGCGGTCGCGTCATTAACGGCCGCACAGGCGATGGCGGTGATCCCGAGAAAGCTCTTGGTCATGCCACGTTCCTCAAGAATCCGCGCCAGTACGGGAAAGGCAGTGATGCTGAGAGCGATTCCCATGAATAGCGCAAAAGCCACAAATGTAGCGCCGCTACCGGCATAACTCGGGTACAGCCATACGGCTGTGAGCACTCCGAGGAAGTATGGGAAAATAATGCTGGCCTGGCTCACCACCACCGCGGTGTGCGCGTTTTGCCTGATGTGGCCCAAGTCTAATTCCATTCCTACCACAAACATGAACAGACAAACGCCGATCTGGCTAAACAATCGCAAAGTCTGCAAGGAGTTATCAGCAAACACAAAGTTGAAAGCTCCCGGCCAAAGCCATCCGAACAACGATGGACCGAGCAAAATCCCCGCGGTCATTGCCCCAATCACCCCCGGTTGCCCAAGCTTTCGAAAAATTGCGCCGACGATTTGGGTCGCACCTAGAATCACAATGAACTGCAGCAAGAGCCGCCCCAGAGGCGCCTCCATTTTCTCGCGCAACGTCGCCCACGGAGATACGTTGGCAATGGATGAGGTCAGCGCGCCCGGGTCTGCCACGGCAGTCGCTTGATTCACTGGGTTAGGCTGGAGAGAGAGTTGTCCCCACTCCAGAGTGAGACAAATCACGAGCCCGAAGAAAACAAGGAGGCCGGTATAAATCAGGATCGTTCGTTTCATTGGTGCTGTCACGAGCCTCGGCGGATCTTAAAAACGCGCGGAGCTATACAGAAACGTCTTACAAGCTAATGCCGCGGTGAGCCAAATAGCATTGGCACGAGATCTTCGTACAGTTTTTCCGCGAGCAACCTGTGGCCGAGCGCGGTGGTGTGCTCGTCCCACTTGGCTAGGACCAGTGAAGAGCGGTCAGTCACTGAGTCAAAGGCCGGCGATAGGTCGATGACTTCAAGCCCCGCAGCTCGTGCCAGGCCAGTGACTTTCGTTCGCTCGGCCTGTTCCGAACCCTCGAAATCTAAAGGTGCCGGACGGTAGACAACCAGCGGATGAATCCCGCGCTGCTTGCACTGTTGCGCGAAGCGCTGGAACGCCCATTCATACAATTCGTCGCAATAGGGTTGCAGGCGACGCTCTATCATCGCCTCTGGCATTTTCCCGTGGATGCCTGCGCTACGGGTAACTCGCTCCAAGATCTGCCGGTAATCCGGAGGCGGCTCGATGCCCAAGCTCAGAGTCCGGCTAAGATGTCTGAAAAGAAACTGCTTGTCGCCTGCAGCAACGGAAAGAATTACAGCATCGGGTTTAAATTGAAAGCCCTGCTCCTCTAGCCGCAGCACCCTCTGAAAAAGACCGCTCATGCCAACGGACATATTAAGTATCTCGTATCGAGAATAGTGCGAGTCTGGAAGCTCGTGGTTCAGACGGTCTTCAACGACGTTTTCGTACGTCTCATCTACTTTGACTCCACCGCCTTGGTCGTGTGATGCGCCTAAGAGCACTATCCGATAGGTGTTCGGCGGCTTGGTTGTATCATACTCGCGGTCGCGCATCCCTACGCTGTTCGAGCTGATGGGAGCGCCGTCAAGAAAGGTGGACACCGACGGATTGATGTCCGTGAGCATAAAGTCGGACCGCTGTCGGTAGAACACTTTCAAACCTTTACTCCAGCCTTCCGGCATGCCGACCTGGCGCCACTGCCAATTATCCATTCGGGCGACGTCGAGCTCCTCGTAGTAACCGCGACGTTGTAAGGCGACGTCGCGTGCGTTCAACACGTCGCCATGGAGCCGGGCCACTATATGCTGGATGCTCGGTATCGTTCGGGTAGCGACCGATGGCGCAGCCAGGAGACATATCGAGCCAGCCGTAACTGTGACTGCTGAAGGCCAGAAGGAAAATGGCTTGCGTGCCTCGTGTGTGGAGCGGCCCTCCGAGGTTTCTCGGCTAGACCGTCCCCAAATCATCCCACATACGCAGATCGCGCCCAGAGCGGCAAGGATAATCGCGATGTCGCGCAGCGTCGGTCGCGAACCAGCATCGACGAGCGTTTGGAACTCGGCCCATGATTGACATGTCCAAAGTGTCCAAAGAATGCACATCAAACAAAAGACCCCTGCTGCTTCCACTCCAAGCATCAGCCGCCGGCGCAGGGTGACCCGCGATGGCGTCAGCGTTCGCTTCCGACCCCAAGTAGCCTCGTAAATGGTAGTGACGAGCAAAAGGAATGCGAGAATCATCCAGAAAGAAAAATCCTTCCAAGTAAGCAATGGTACGCCGAGAATCCAGAACCATTGCCAAGAGTGCAGCGCCCAGGTGGCAAAAAACGTCACCAGCGTGGCCACCGACATAGCACGCAGCGTCCCTATCTTCCGCAACTTGAAGTGAGTGGGATAGAAGAAAAGCTTCATCACGAAGTCTTTCCAATAAATGTTAATCCTACGCCAGAGATCAGTGAAGCTTGTGGCAAGGAAATACAGGTGGTGGGTCTCAGGTAGATTAAAACCAAACATGTGCAACAGACCCACGATCAGATGAAACGTTCCTGAGACACGCAAGTATACTAGGTACATGCCCAGCATGAATCCGGCGGCATCCAAGGCGGATGACAGCTTGGAAACATCCAGCGGCGCATACTGATAAACGACCCGATATAACAATAGCTGAATTACTCCGCGGAACATCCACTTGAGTCCGGTTTGGTAGACTCGCGGCCAGTCTTCGTTGTAGTAGGTCGAGCAAAATGTCTTGTAGTCCACGATCGGAAACAAGGGGAAGCAAAGATTTGGCAACATGAAGAAATATGATACCGCGTGTGCAGGGCTGAAAGGCGCGGTGCGATGCTTCAGGTCATACAAATAGATCATCAATCGGAACATGAACATCGAGCCAAGAATGACCCACATTTCAGTCACATCAGGAAACCACTGGCTATGCGCCCGCAAGAAAGCGAGGGCAGCGCCCGCGACTGCCACCAGCGCGACGCGCGCGCCAAAACGAATTGGAAGATGACATAGTCCGATTAGACCCAAGCCGATGGCGATTACTGTTACGCCCGGGATCAAAGGATAAAGGAAATTAGCGAGCGAGATCCTTCCGGTCAGCCACGCCGCGAACGTCGCCGTCCCCGTTCCGCCCAGACCAAAGATAATTCCTACCAGCGACAGCATGGCGAAGAAGGGAAGCCGAAACCGAAGGGGGAGCAGGTGGTGAATGATGAACCCAACAAGTGCCAAGTCCATCAAACGGGACAACAGCGCGTTCTCCAACTGCCAGTCGCGCATTACCAGAACGATTAAGCCAAATTGCGCACTGACGCCCAAGAACTGAGCCAGCCTTGTGGCGTATCGTCGCACTCGTCGCGGAGATAGCTCTTCGCAAACCGTGACTCTCATTTCAGGGAGACGCTCAGAAGTTTGGCTCTCAATCATTTCCATAGTGTCACTTCAATGTTGTAACCTTAATCTTGTAGCCTTAACGACTTACGGTGTGGCCACGCTCTCTCGGAGCCCGATGCCTGATGTCTAAAATGTAGCTGCAGATGAGGATTCGCATCTGTTTCATACTCACTTTCTTGTTATGGTTGCGCAGTTCGGTAAACACTCACGCAGTGAATCGATAATAATCGGCTCTTTTGAATCGCGAACTGGTTTTTCCAAGAACGTAACTACGTTGAGGACCGCTATGGAATCAAGGATGCCAGTCGTCACCAGTGGAGATGTCAGTTAACGCCGCGGGGTGTTCCCTAGTAGATATTCATTAAGAATGAATGTCTTCAGGTTAGTTTCGATATCTTGCGGGGTTCATAAAACGATTCTCGATTAGGACGGTTGGCAACGCGCTCTTACAATTGATTACTGCTTTTGCTGATGGGATGCTTGCTGTTTGCCTGGCGAAGCAAAGAGTAGCGGCACAAGCCGTTCGTACAACTTATCCGCAAGCAATCGGTGACCAAGTGCCGTGGTGTGATCGTCCCACTTGGCGAGGACAAGTGAGCTGCGGTCAGTCACTGAGTCAAAGGCCGAAGACAGGTCAACGACTTCCAGCCCGGCAGCCCGGGCCAACCCAAGCATTTTGCTGCGAGCGGCCGACTCCATACCAGAAAAATCTGCTGGTAGCGGACGATATATGACAATCGGACGAACTCCTCGCTGAGCGCACTGCTGTGCGAACCGTTGGAACGACCACCTGCATAGTTCGGTGACATACGGTTGCAGGCGACGTTCAATCATGAGGGCAGGCATTTTGCCGTTGACACCCGCTCGCCGAATCACTGATTGCACGACGTCACGGTACTCCCCAGACGGCTCGATTCCCCGGATAAGAGCCTTTCTTATGTGTGACGCCATAACCAGCTCATCGACTGCTGTAACCGACAGTATCGCCGCGTCAGGTTGAAACTCAAAGCCTTCCTCTTCGAGGCGCAGCACCCTTTGAAGAATAGTATCGGCAGCGACAGATAGATTCAGGATCTCGTATCGTGAGTAGCGCACGTCTGGCACCCGAGAATTGAGAGTGTCTTCGACGAGATTCTCGTAAGTCTGGTTGTTCTTACCCCCCGGCCCCATGTCGTTCGAGGCACCTAATAGCACTATTCGGTATGTGTTCGCTGGCTTGGCCTTCTCGTATTCGCGATCACGCATACCCAGGGAATTGGACGTGCAGGCGACGCCTCCGAGAACCGTGCTCATCGATGGAACGATGTCTTTCAGCAAAAAATCGGACCGCTCGCGAAAAAAAGCTTTTTTACCTTTATTCCATCCCTCAGGCTCTTCCGCCCCTTGCCAGCGCCAGTTGTCCATCCCGCCGACGTCTAGCTCCTCATAATAGCCGCGACGCTGCTGAGCCATATCGCGCGCGTTCAACACGTCGCCATGGAGGCGCGCAATCACACCTTTGGTGGCTGGAATTGTCCAAGTAGCGACTGATGGCGCAGCCAGGAGACATATCGAGCCAGCCGTAACGGTGACTGCTGAAGGCCAGAAGGAAAATGGCCTGCGTGTTGCCGGTCTGCTTCGACCTTCCGAAGTTTCCCGGCTTGACCACCCCCATAGCATGCCACATATGCAAATCAAAAGTAGCGTGCCGAAAACGATCATCATTTCGCGCAATGTTGGTCTCGAAGCTGCATCTATCAGTGTTTCGAATTCCGACCACGTCTGGCATGACCAATAAGCCCAGAGAATACACATCAGAGAAAAAACTGCCGCTGCTTGTAATCCCAGTATCAACCGTCGCCGCAATGTCAGCCGCGAAGGCGTGAGGGTTCGTTTCCGACCTCGAGTAGCCTCGTAAATGGCGGTGACTGACACAACCGCGGCGAGAATTATCCAAAAAGAGAAGTCTTTCCAGTCGAGCAAAGGCTTACCTCGAATCCAGAACCATTGCCAGGAGTGCAGTGTCCACGTGGCAAGAAAGGTCGCCAGCGTTGCCACTACCATCGCCCGGATCGGTCCTATTTTCCGCAACTTGAAATGAATTGGATAGAAGAAAAGCTTCATCACGAAGTCTTTCCAGTAGATGTTAATCCGGCGCCAGAAGTCCGTGAAACTCGAAGATAGGAGATAAAGATGGTGTGTTTCTGGGAGGTTAAAACCAAACATGTGCAACAGACCGACAATCAGGTGGAAAGTCCCTGAGATACGCAGATACAGGAGGTACATTCCCAACATGCATCCGGCTACATCGAGTGCGGATGACAGTTTGGAAACATCCAGAGGCGCATACTGATAAACGACCCGATATAACAATAGCTGAATTACTCCGCGGTACATCCACTTGAGTCCGGTTTGGTAGACGCGCGGCCAATCTTCGTTGTAGTAGGTCGAGCAAAATGTCTTGTAGTCCACAACCGGAAATAAGGGGAAGCAAACATTCGGCAACATAAAGAAATATGATACCGCGTGTGCAGGGCTGAAAGGCGCGGTGCGATGCTTCAGGTCATACAGGTAAATCATCAGTCGAAACATGAACATTGAACCGAGAACGACCCACATTTCAGTCACGTCAGGAAACCACTGACTATTCGCCCGCAAGAAAGCGAGCCCAGCGCCGGCAACCGCCACCAACCCGACGCGTGCCCCAAATCGGATCGGGAGGTGACACAGCCCTATCAGACCCAGCCCGATCCCAATCAGTGTTAGCCCAGGAACCAGATGGTAAAGAAAGCCAGCAGTCGTGATTTTGCCAGTCAACCAGGCTACGCCTATGTTAGGTCCGAAATGACCCACAGCTGTGATGACTGCAAAGAGCGACAGCATCGCAAAGAACGGAAGCCGAAATCGCTGCGGCAGGGAATGGTGCACAATAAAACCGGCAAATGCCAACCACATGAGTCGTGTCAGCGGCTGACTCTCAAGCTGCCAATAGTCGATGACAATGGCAATTAATGCGAACTGTACCAGAACCATCAAAAATTGAGCCGATCTGCTTAAGTAATGGTCCGAAAGTCGTGATGTCGCTGGCTGTGCCACGGACACGACCGCTGTTACGTCAGGTTTGTTATATGTTTTTGTTTCTGTTAGCATACGAGTTTACGCAAAACGCTCGCCGTAGCCTTGCGGAAGGCGGCTCTTTTCTGCTCTTCTAAGACGAAACCACGTTCGACTGCTTTTTGCTGAGAGATATTTTCTTGAAAATATGCTTAATTCTGGCTTTCAGCGGCTCAGGCAACCGCGCCCTGAGTTGCCTCTTGATGTACCCTTTAGACTGAGTCGTTAAGCGAATAATAAGTGCATTAGCACCTGCCATCAGACAATACAAAGCTCCAGCGGTAGCGCCGATTGGTTCTGAGTCATGAAGCCGTTCCTCATTAAGGAACCCTTTCGTCAAAGAATAGCCGTATTTCCTGAAGTTTGGTTCATACTTTGCGGCGATAAAGCGGTAGTAACTATTAATGGGAGAATTATTCAAGAGGTCAGACCAGCGGTCAAGATACTTCTGATTGTAAGCAATGGTTACCTGTTCCATTGGGTTTGCCGGAACCCTGGTGCCGATAAATGCAGCAATTTCCTCATGATACTTATCAGGATCTCGGACGTAATCTTCGTAACTCAGCTCATAGACATGCTTCAAATGTTTCTTGTCTATGTCGAAAAGCGCATGGCAATGCAACCAATGTTCAAACAGCTCGTGAAGAGGGGTAAAGCTCACCTTCCATCTCTGATTGGCCATACTCACCGGCAGCGGATGGCGCTTTATAACAATGAAGTAGCCGTTAGGAAACATTGCTTGCAGAAATCGTGTCTTGAGAAGATTGCCCGGGGTCTTTTCCACCCGGATGGTCTTGCTTTGATCCCAGTATCTTTCCCAGCTCTGCCGGAGTTTCAGTGCGTTCTCCGGTGTCAGCAGGGATGAAGTCTCTGTCAGGTGCGCACGTGGATCGAACCCGAATTTCCCAGCACCACCATACGTCTTGCTCGTGGGGTAAACGTCCTGCAGAAATTGACCCTCGTCCTCGATTACACCAGTCTGCTTGAAGCCGGTGCAGTTTTCCAGTCTTGCAATATTGCGACCGAGCAGGCTAGTTCCGCTTCTGTGCAGACCACAAATGAACACATACTTGCATCCGGTATTGCTACGGTCTTGAATGTTCGTCATTTCCGTTGTGCCCGCAGAGCGTCAAAAAGATGGATCACCACGCGAGACTGAAAGGATGCCGTGTGATAGTTCAGGTAGGTTTCAGACTACGATTTAGCGACACCGCCCGCTCAAAGCGGAAATCTCGGCTGCCCCCTTACTGAGCGATGCTCTCTGTCGAGCCTGTCTTATTCTGTTTAGCACAAATTCTGGCAGGACTCTTTTAACTCTCTGCTTCATATACCACCTGGTTCGCACCGTAGAGCGCACCAAGAAGGCACTGAGATCCGCTCCAAGGCAGTACATGAAACCAAAAATAGCAGAAGCGTTGCTGCCTGGGTCGAGCGCTTCCTCGTTCTCGAAGAATCCTTTAGTCAACGAGTAACCGTACTCGGCAAATCCTGGCTCATACTTTCTAGCTATATAGCGGTAGTACCCTTTGAAAGGTGAGCTCGTCAAAAGCTTGGACCACCGGTCAAAATATTTCTTGCTGTAAACTGCGCTTGTTGTTTCCATCGCACGCTCCGGAACCCGGAAAAAAACAGGGGGATTACGCCACTGGAGCACAATACGAAAAATATCTTCTTTTGGCGGTTCCGGTACGCGTGTGCCGATAAATCCTGCGATTTCCTCATGATACTTTGCCGGATTCTGAATATAATCTTCGTAAGTCAACTCGTATACATGGTTCAAATATTTTTTGTCTTGTTCAAAAAGCTTATGGCAGTGCAGCCAATGCTCAAACGTTCTATAGAGAGGGGTTAGGCACCTTTTCCACTTCCGAATCGCCATACTCACTGGCAACGGATGACGCCTGATAACGATGAAGTAGGAGTTTGGAAAAGCTGCTTGCAAAAACCGTGTCATGAGAAGATTGGCTGGGGTTTTTTCCACGAAAATAGTCTTGCTATTGTCCCAGTAAGCATGCCAACTTGCCCGAAGCTTGGCCACGTTCTCCCGGGTTAGCAAGGCCGACGTTTCTGTTCGGTGTGCACGCGGATCAAACCCGAATCGACTCATGCCGCCATACTCAGCATCGACGGGATAAACATCCTGCAAAAACTGTCCCTCGTCCTCGGATTCGCCTGTATTCCTGAAGCCGGTGCAGTCCTCTAGTCTCGCAACGTTGCGACCTAACAGACTGGTGCCACTTCGATGCAGACCACAGACAAACACATACTTGCAGTTACTTTTATTCTCGTCTTGCATAGTCGTTATTCTTGTTATCGGCTCTTCTTCAGTTCTCGCAGAGCCTGAAAAACATTAATCGCTACCCGTCGCTGCGGACTATAACGGTAAATAAACACAGCACCGACACTGACGCCAACGGCGCGCAGATGAGCAATGAGCCAGTAGGTCCATGGCTCACCAGCATTGCAGCGACTAGCTTTCTGGAGTTCAAAGCGCGGAGCTCCTACGAAAGCTGCCAGGTGTCCGGATTCTGTTTCCACCTTCCAGGCGAAATAGGGCTTTGTCCCAAGATTTCATCACGGACGATTTGTACTGGTTCCAGCGGTTGCGGACCCGTTTGGCGACGGCGAAGCCAAAGAGCTTTTGAATCCACAGGTATTTCCAGGATAATTTCGGGGGTTGCAATCGACCGCCTAGCATTCGGGCAAGTTGTTGCGCTTCCTGCATCAAGTCAGGGCGTTCCGGGTAGAATTGATTGCCATACCGAAGCTGAAGGTACGCCAGGCAAGTCTTTCGGACACGTTCGCTCTCTTCAAGCGAGCGAAGGTACTGAATGTGCAATTTGATCGTAAGAAGGAGCGACTCCTTCTTCTTATCTGAATTGCCAATATAACTTACCCGGTTAGTGCCGCCGCTAGCTCGGTAGTAAATCCCGGTCCCGGGTACGAAGCGGGTGCCTTCGGATGCCAAGAGCACACGGCAAAAATATTCGCCGTCGTTATCGACATGAAGTCGAGTATCCCAGGGCCCTGCCGCCTCTGCCAGCTCCCGGCTCACCAACCAGGTTGCGTTCTGCATGTGAAGGTTTTCGCCAATTTTTCTCAAGAGCCACTCAACGGGAGAAAGATCTTGGCACAGTGAATTGCGAACGAAGCGTGCACCACGGATTCGGTAATAGAAGGGGGCCCATGGTGAGGAAAGCAATATTCGTCTCCTGTCAAAGTCGCCCAGGGCTGCAAGCTGCCGCTCGATTTTGTCGGGAGCCAGAAGATCGTCCGCGTCGAGGTACTGGATGTAATCGCCCTGGCTGAGCGGAAAGGCATTGTTCTGGGCGCCTGACAGGCCGTAGTTCTCTGTGGATACTACCCTGACCTCCTTGAATCCCCTTGCCACTTCAGCGGTCCGATCTGTAGACCCATCATCCACCACGATGATCTCTTTGCGCTGCCAGGTTTGGGCAATCGCGGATTCAAGCGTATAGGCTATTGTATCTTCGGCATTATATGCAGTGATAAGAATCGACACTAATGGTTTCATTTGTTGGAATTCAGAAGACGTGAATACACGCTCGTTGTTACGGCGGCCACCTTATCCCAGGAATAGAGCTCGTTGGCGTAGGCCTTAATCTCCGCCCGTCGGCTTTCGAGGTTGCGGAATAATTCGCTCTTGAAATACTCGTCGACCCTACTGGCCAGATCGGATGAATCCTGTGGCTTGAACACAAAACCGGTTTGACCTTCAATGATTTCCTCTTTCAAGGTCCCCACATCTGAGACGATGGCAGGCAATCCAAAGCCATATCCAAGAAAAAGCACGCCGCTCTGAAACACGTGGGTGTATGGCAGGATCAGAACGTCGGCCGCTTTGAAGAATAATTCCGTCTCTTCGTCTGGAATGTACTCAATCCTCTCAATGACTCGATCACGGATCCCGCCGCGCGCAATCTCCTGGTGGATCTGCTGCCAGTAGCCCTCCGATCCTTTGGGTTTTCCCACGATAATCAGTCGGTAGCTTCGATCTTTATTTGAGAGTTCCGCAAAAGCAGAGATCAAGTATTCCAGTCCCTTGTAAGGTGCAATATTTCCAAAAAACAGCAAGGTCTTATCGCCTTCGCTAATGCTCAGTTGTCGTCTTGCCTGTGCGCTCGACAAGCTGGTGCTTGGAACCGTGTTGTTAATCCCAAATGGAATAACGCTCACCTTGCCTGCGGGAATACGAAAGTCCGAGATAAGTTCCTGTTTCATCCCATTGGTGTGCACGAAGACGTGGTTGCTCAAGTTATACTGAATTTTCAGTGAAAGCCGATTGAGCCACGAATCGTTAGAATCCCGTTTACCCGCGTTCACGTTGTGGGCGGTCAAGACTATTTTCTTGCCTAGCAACTTGTAGTAGAGCATCAACAGCGTTCGGTCGAAAAGCTGGAATTTGTTGTTCCACAAAATATGGAAGAGCTTCGGTTTTGTTGTCGCTGCATAACCAATAAGTTTCAGGTAATACCTTAATACCCTGCGCATCTTTGCTATCGGACTTGCTTCCGAGCGTTGATCCCCTCGCAAGTTCAGAAAATTCACTCGCGGATTGCTGACCGCCTCGGGCACATTCAGGTCATCACTACCGATAAAATCAACGCGTATTCCTACTGAGGTCAGTGCGGCTGCCATGCCAAGAGCGTACGGCTTATCCCCGCCACCGGTGAGGAGGGATACGCGGAGCGTAGTTGATCCGCCTGCGCCAGGCTTCGGCGCGACAAGGAGTTGATTGTTGAGTGTTGAGAGCGCAGAAGTGTCCTCTCTCCGAGCCGTAGGCTCTTCCGAGCCGGAAGCCGTCCTCCGTCCTCTGTCCTTCGTCCTCAGACCTGCCGATTCTCCTAGATTCTTGATACGCGTTTCTCGATGCTGGATACGGTCTTGCGCAACGGGCTCTCCCACCGAGCCCAAGCGCGTCATTTTCGATTTAGCGATTAAACGATTCGAACGCTTCCAGATGCCGCTCCCAAGAGAGCTTAAACTTGGGTTGTTTAGGCTACACACGTGCCGCGCCTACGGCGCTCCAACCTGCTACCTCCGACCTCTGACTTCTGACCGCTGATCTCTGATACCCAGTTCATTTAACTCTCGCCGAATTAGCGAGCGCGGGGACAGCCTCGAGCTGTTCCATCACGGCGACTTCCACTTCATCCACTGTGATTGCCGTTGTCGCGCGTTTATCATATCCGCGTTTGTAGAAAAATTCCTCGAGAAGTGGAGAAACAATCTTTCTCTGCACGCCATAGCCATAGATTTCCCACGGGCTAGTACAGGTAAAGAGAGTGACGCATCGCTTACCCGTTCCGAGGGCGAAATGCATTGGGAGACTGTCACCACCAACCAGACAACGATGATTCCTGACGTCAGCGAGGTGTTCAAGTAATGATGGCCGCTCAGGCAGCACATTCACGCTTAGTCCTTCGCTTTCGAGCCGCCGCTTCAACTCATCGAAATACGCCCATTTCTTCATAGGCCAGATCGGGCCCGAATCGGCCGCAATGGCCACATCGCCTGATAAGTCGGTTTCGATGGGTTTTGGCAGTAAATAACTCTCGCCAGCAAACTTTAGCCCCAGACCCTCGAAGATCATTTCCTGGTAGGTCCGGCGATTTCGGAATTTCAGCTGGTCAGCCTTCAGTTTCCCAAAAGCACTGATGAGGCTTAGATCAAACCAGCGTTCTGAATTTGCCGTGTAACGTAATGAGGCGTCGGAATCGACATAGGCGCCGAAGATCTCGCCACACCGCACCGTTTTCAAAAACTGCGCAACATCGAGAGTGTCTTCCAGATTTATGCAGAGGTCATAATAAGTATCTAGTGCCCTCTCCCGTTCTTCCCAGGAAAAGCAGCGTAGATCACAATTCAAACCCTCAAGCAAAACGGTATTTTTAGAGGCCGTCAGCCATGTAACTTGCCCTTTTAGCCGGCTTAGCAACGGCGTCGTCCGCACGACGTCACCGGTAGCACCAACCTTGACGATCAAGTTGTTCACAGGAATCTATCGAACTATTAATACGAGCCTTGCTCGGGTGTTTTCCCGGCAGGCAAAGCTGAAACATCTGATTTTCGCCCCCGCAAGGCGATTATGGCCATTTTATCCTCGTGATCCAATCCCACCAGCACGAACCCCAAAGTCGCCGTAATCAAGAATGCTATTCCGCCCAACGGTATAATCGTAAAGGGACTATAGCCGACATTAGATAACCAGCTGCGCACCAGGTATCCAATCAGCCCAGCTCCACCAATTGCGACAACGCCCTTAAGGCATTTGAGATTATAGGCTCGCAAACCGAACAGCATATAAACCTGCACGAGCTTAAGGCCATTAATTGTAGCAATACTAACGGCCGTTGCTATTGCAGCGCCAATTAGTCCCATTGCTGGGATAAGAACAAGGTTGAGCAGGAAGTTGAATGCTACCATCGACATTGTATTCGCGACCTCCCATTTTTGTTTGCCCGTCATCGTAAGCAGAACCCCAGTGGGGCCTGTAGCTGCGTTAACGAGGTGCCCAGCTGCAAGGATCAGCAAGGCGGGAGCGCCCGCTATGAAACTTTTCCCAAAGAGATGTAGTAGTTCAACTCGAAAAATCGCGATGCAAGCGAATATAATAAGAGCAGAATAGCACAGCCATTTTGTGACAGTCTTGAACAATGCCTCGGTCAGCTCCTTGTCGCGCGTTTCAGAGAACTGCGAAAACAACGGCGACACGATCGGAAGCATAATTCCGAGTCCAAGCAGCACGAAAGAAGACACCTTCACGGCGACTGAATAAACTCCCACATCTCTTTCGCTGGCAAAGTGACCTAGCATTATTATATCCATCTGATTCAAAAGCTGATAGCCCATGCCGATAAAAAACAGAGGCACTGAAAGGCCAAGATATTCCCTAAAGACATTATCTGTTACGGGCTCGGTTTTGGGAACCTTTGGGTAGCGTCGCATTACGAATAAGACAAGGCAAAGAACCGCGGCGAGCTGCGCGAGAATGCGGGCCGCAATCGTGCCGTAAAGCCCTGGGTAAACGAATCCAATCACTCCCACCAAAACTAAGAAGATTGCTGGAGAAAGGATATTCGTGATTTTCGATGCAAAATCGACGCGTTTGGCCGCCGTAACTGCACCGGCAAGGAACCTAAACAGGACCAGAACCGGGACCTGTAAACTAAATACACGCATGACGTTCGTCATTTCTGGAGAATGGAAATAATACGTCGCCACGGTTGGCGCCCCCCACAGGAGAGCCACGGAAAAAGCCAGCGAAATCGCAATCACCACACGGCTGCTTCGAGCCAGCAGAGTTCTACTGCCGTTTCCTCCACGGGTTTCTAAAACCGGGAGATAGCGTACCAATCCCGCATCCAGCCCGAGCAGGCAAAAGCTAGTCAGAAGTTGCACGACTACCGAGCCAAGCTGGAACTGCCCGAGCCCGGTAGTGCCGAGAAGTCTGCTAAGAAGAATCGTCGAGGCTAGCGCTAAAAACAATGACGCGCCCCTGCTCAACAACACGACTACAGCTTGTCGACTTACCTTACTCAGTACTAATCCAAAAGTTATCGGCGACATTGATCCAATAGTTGTTGAACCGGCGTTCACAGATTTGGTCTAATCGGTCCGTTAAGAGTTAGCTTCAATTCCGGCAACCGCAGGGCGAGTCGATGGTCAGGCACTTCAAATCGAAGTATTTCCTTTACGCGCCCCTGGTTCTTCACAATAATACGCAGAGATAAAATCCTTTGTGGAATACTAGCCTGTTGCTCAAGCGCCACTCAGTTTATCCCTGAACGGCCGCCATCGGAGAGGTACGCTCTTTGGAGGTGGCGCCAACGCCACCAAAGTCTGACATCAAGACCCACGTGGTAAGCCTCGTAAGCCAATCTTTCCGGAACCGAGAGCACGGTACGATTTACTTCCCTCAGAATGCGCCAACTCAGGCATGTCTTCCCCCGGATTGTGCGCATCTCGTCCACCCAGCTCGAAACCCGACCTTTCAGGAGATCGTTGAGGCGTTCCGTTGGCTTCAGCAGCCGATCTGCAATGTACCATTGGACCACCTCCGGAATCTCCCGGTTGTGTCCAACGAGGCTGTTGGTTGCATGCACCTTTGTCTTCATGAATTGTGCCGGCACAGTCCAAGGGGTCGTGGCGCCGATGTGCCGTAAAACGCCGTTGACGTAAGTGTCGGGATCATCGCGAAGCCGATCGAAGAAATCGATGTGCAATGCATCCTGTCCAAACGCGTTGGACCAGATTTCTATGGTGCGACGGTAATCAGAGGATAGTCTGTTGCGAGCACGCTCGACTTGGCGCACAAGATCAATTGAACTAACTTTGCGGACATCCCTACGGTCTAGATATCCAAATTCGAGAAGCGCTTGAGACCACGCGCGCTCGATGGGGTGGCGTAGTGTTAAAATAATGCGCAGGTCCGGCAGCAATTTCGCGACTCGATTAACCTGCCACGCTTTCAGCCGGCCATATATAGGTGAAATCTCTCCACGGATTGGCCTTGGCCCAAGTCCATCCTCCGGTTCAAAGTGTGCTTCGTACCAGTCCCAATCGTGGTGCAGCATCTCGCGCATAAAGAAAAAGTTCATTTCTTTGCGATCGCTCAACCGTATATCCGGATGACACTTCAATACTTGGTAAAGCCAAGTCGAGCCGCACCGCAGGGAACCGATTCCCACAAAGGTTGGCGGACATCTGCGTACAAAATTGCCGTTCCTAGACAAACTTTTCTCCCATTTTAAAAGTCTTACCAACAGCAGGTGGTCTTCATGAGGCTAAGAGCCCGTTGAAAAACTCGACTGGTCACCAAGCGGTACGGATGGTTGCGAACATTGGACAGTTGCTCTAGAAGCGCTGGCCTTTTCAGCGGGACATTGACGACCAAGCCGTTTCTTCAAGCTTCAAGCGCCTGTTTCAATTCTGTGTGGTAAGCCCGCTTCTTATCCACACAGTCAAAATCTATAACCGTACATCCGTAGATCTCCAGAATACGCAAGCGTGACCGTCAGCTCCGCAACGCGAGAGTAGAAAGACCTATAATCCGAGTTGGCCCGTTCATCGGTCCGGTTGACCATAGGTATATCTGCTTTAGAGCCCATTCCCGCTTTTCTAAATACCTCACTCAAATCCGACTCAATGCTCTCGTATCGCATCACCATGTCGACGCCGCGGGTATGGTCAGCAAACATGGAGGGGCGAAATCCCAGGAGTCTCTTGATAAGTTTCCTGTAAGATACTCTAAGCACCCAGCGATTGAATGAATGCACTCGTGCGTATCTCATATTCTTGGCATACCCGGGAAGGCGATTCACCCAGGAAGATGGATCGCCAAGCAGCGGCTGGTATTTCGAGCGTTGCTTGAAATATAGCGATACGAGACTGTCAAATGGATTGCGAACGGCCGCTACCTTCAATAGCGACTTGGCTTCTTCCGGAGTTAGAATTTTGTGCTTGAGAAGGTCTGATAGGGTGCTGTGCTTTTTATCGACAAGGATCAGGCCACGCGAGTCCACAATATCATGAGAAGGGATGAATTCCCCGCCAAAGCGCTCGCACAGCAGCTCTCCTATTGCTGTGCAGGCTGTCCTGGGAGTCATTATAAACAAGAGGTTGTATTTTCGACAAATGATCGCCATAATCGCTATCTCGAGCGTCTAGCTGAGCCTCGTCAGCTGAGCGGCGTGCACAGCGTCGTATTGTTAGATCGGAGATGGCGCTGTGCGTGATATTGCAGGCGGCACAGGCTGTTCAGGGTCAGAAGGAAGGTCACGAAAAAGAAGGCGGTCAACGGCGTCGAGTGTGAGTACCGCGTCGATTTCGTGCACGTAATTCCTGCGACCATTTATATGTTGATGAGCCAGGGTTTCGAGAAAACCGGAATTCCAGAAAGGGCCGCTGCGACGGGTCTGCACCTCTTTGAGGACCCCCGCGACATAGTCAGCCAGTTCTCGTCTGAACCATCTCCGGTAGTGCAAAAACTTATGCCACCCGAAAAGCCGTACTCCGGAATCAACCCGATCAAAAAGACGATCGAAGGGAGACAGCCAGTGCGGCAATCCTTCGGCGTAAAGATAGTCCAGCTTGCAAACAGCCTTGGATAGGATGCGTCTTGGCGTCATGCTTAATCCGTTGGCCTTCGCCACTACCCCCGTGTCGGTAGGAATGTGGCTCAAGACTCGATTATTGCTCTCAACAATCGACCAAGCTGGAACAGGTGACCCTCGAAGACTCTCTGGAGCTCGATAGGCAAGAGCGACAATTTCGTTATCGAGGTAAGGAGTTCGGAAAGTGAGTTGCGAGCGACTCGCTGCCGGAGTTCCGAACCGCTTCTGCGGTATCTCCCGGAAAGCTGTAAAGGTTACCGGGTGCTGACTGTTCCGGTTCCACTCCTGTGCTAGGCAATTCATAGACTGTCCTAGCTCTGGATTCACAAGGTGGTGTGAGAGCGGGAGTGGCTTAAACACGGATACTCCTCTCAAGATTTCACCACCGAAAACACCAGTTAGACGCACCGAAGCTAGCTGGCGAGCCTGTCTGTTCAGGTAGATCTCATGAGCACCCAAAGCTCCCAGGCAACCGTCGGTAATGTAAACTGTTCGGTCAACATACGACCCAAAGTTCGAGAAAAAATCCCCGCTTAGGCGGAGAATTTCGTGTTCCAGGCCGCATGCCTTTGCCACCTGTCTCGCCAGTCGAGCATCCAGTGTGTCCTGTTTCTCGCCCGCAAAAGTGTAGCAAATCGGCTTTTCTCCGTGCTTCGATAAGCAGGCCATAATCATCCGGCTATCAAGGCCGGCGGTGAGAGAAATGCCGACCCGTGATTGCGATTCGAAGTATCGCGGCAAGACTCTTTCGAATGTCTTTTGAAACTTAGCCTGGAAAGAATCGGCTGGAAGCATGGTTTGTGACTCCCACGTTTCCGAGGAGAAATATCTCTTCTTCTGACACTTCCCGTTTTCAAAAGACCAGACCGAGGCTTCGGGAAGCAACTCAACGCCTCGAAATAAAGTCCGCTGCCCCAACGTGCACCCAAAGGTCAAAAACTGAGCGATGCCTTCTTGATCAAATGCTCGAAGCTCCGGCAGAATTCGGAGCAACGCCTTAGCTTCGCTAGCAAAATAGGTCACATCGCTAGTCTCATGGCAATAAATGCGTTCGACTCCATAGCGGTCATTGAATAGAAACGTCTTACCCCGCCTTTTATCAATCAGCAGCCCGCTGAAGAGACCATTCAGCTTCTCAAAGAACTGGCTGCCTTCTTTCTCATAGCAATGGACTAGCCAACTACCGGTTGGCTGCCCAAGTCGACATCCTTTCTGTCCGACGCTGGCTGGCGCTTCTGGATCGACAAAGCATTCGCCCGAGAAGAGAAGCACAACATCTCTTCGCTCATTGCAGAAGGGCTGTGCGGCAGCGAAGGAATTTTCGTGCGCCACCCAGCCCGCGTAAATCCCCATCTCGGGGACGGGGTAGATGCCCAGCGCATAGAAAGGCTCGTGTTCCATGGAACTGACCATTGACCTCACGAGGCTCGAACATTCTTCACCTCGTCTCTGGCTAATTATTCCAACAATGCCAGGCATAGGAGCTTAGCGTTGACTGTTTCTTGTCTAGAGTTGAGAGTTAATGAAGCGGACAGGGGAAGGATTCGAACCTCCGATACGACTTGCGTCGTATAACAGCTCTTGCGAGCTGGCGCCTTAAGCCACTCAGCCACCTGTCCTCAACTTCTTATTTTACTCAGCTGGTTCCTAACTTCGGCAGTACCTTCGTAATCAGCAGATCTGCCATTCAGCCGCCCCCCTCGCTCACTCCGACATAGCGGCACATTTCCTAACCTACTTCCTTTGTCAACGCATAATAATCTGCCGCTAACTCTGTCGTTTGATCCGGCGTTTTCACGGCGCCTTGGACTGTCAGTTGACCCCCGAGATTCCACGTCGCAATCGAGGTCTGAGCGTAGAGCTTCCCACAGCCCTTGTAAAAAGATTTCATTATTTCATGTCGGCTCAAGTTTACATTCGTTGGCCGGTCGCCAGTGCAAGTCGTACCAGCATCTCCTCAGTTTCTTCAGCGGCTTTCTAAGCTGTTTTGGAACAGCCTCCTTCCAACCGCGGTGAAGGCCGAGTTTCAGAGCGATCTTTCCTTTCGGCGTTAGGGGCACAAAATACCTGGGAAGATCAAATCTTTGAAAACCATTGCTTCGTTTGAAGTCGCCTAGGCTGTCATCAAGCCAACGTGCATAAACAAGATATGGAAACCCTTTCTCCGCGCAGCGTTCGACTGCTTTGGCCAGAAGCGCGTTCGTAGGCGCCAGATCACGATGAGCAATCTTTGAAATAATCTGGCCCAGAAAGGCGTACTTTCCTGCGTCGGCAAGCATAACGAAGCCCACCAGTTCTTCGCCCAGGTATGCACCGAAAATTTCTTCCCTGAACAGGTACCGGCTGAATTGGCGTTTTACTGTCTCGAAATCCTTTCCATAGTGCAAGAAATGCCGTCCTTGCCGGATCGGGGTCTCGTTGAAGATCGATGTCATTCCGTCAACGAACCTGTCGTCAAAATCCGTCAACCTCACGACAACACCTTTCTTTTGAGCTTTCCGGACTTTGTTTCTGGCGGCTCGTTCAATTTGTTTCTCCCACCAAAAAGAGTAGCTCCTTATTGGAAGGGCGGCGATGGATTCGAGTTCCATCTTGTACGCGTATTTGGGGGCTAGATCCGGCAAACGTTGCGAAAAGGTCAGGATATCTGGACCGCCTTCGACCCTTCGAAGGGCGTTAGCAAGAACTTCCGGATCCCCTGCATCGTCGCAAAACTCTTGTTCAATCCTGGCAATCCGCGGCACTCTGCCCTCAATAATGATCCTTTTGCCATTAATTTCCATCTTCTTGCCAACGGTCTGCAATCCCGAATTGATGCCCCATAACATAAAGAGTTGGCGGACAGGGGAAGGATTCGAACCTCCGATACGACCTGCGTCGCATAGCAGCTCTTGCGAGCTGCTGCCTTAACCCACTCAGCCACCTATCCAAAAGGAATTTAACACCAATAAAGGCAACGTTTTCCAATCAATTTGAGATTCACGTCTGCCGTCCCGCAACGCACTTCGCAACTTCACTGAGACAAGTCCTATTTTCTAAAGAAGTTCTCGAGTCAAAGTCAGAATCTACGAGGCAATAGGTTGCTGGAAGCCTGATAATCGGCCGTTTGTCGGATTTGCACACAATGACGGCCTTTTATACGACCAAGTCGCACGCAACCACTGCTCGAGCATCACCAAGCTAAAGAGAAGCTTGTGGTTGTCTTGGCGGCCGGACTGATGACCTTCGAGGAGTCTTCGCACCGACTTAGGATTGAGTAAACCAAACATAAGAGAGCTTTCATCCAAGAGCAGTTCCGAAAGCTCCCCTTTGAGCGACGAGCGAAACCATTCGTCCACCACGTTCGAGGCAAAACCGCGCTTCTTACGTCTTAGGATGACCTGCGGCAAATAACTTTGGCAGACCCGGCGATGCAGCCATTTGCGACTTCCATTGCGAACCTTGAAATGCGAACCAAGCCGCTGGACGTATTCCACCACGGTGCGGTCCAAATAGGGCACTCGGACTTCGAGGCTGTGCGCCATGGATAATTTGTCGGCGTACATGAGCAGTTCGTCAGGGAGCGAGGAGCGGATTTCAAGAAGTTGAAACCCACCGAGTTCGTCCGTGTGCGCCATTTGCGGCGCCAGACCGCGCCAGTAGTCAACGAGCTCACGGCCTTGCCTTTCGGGAAGTAGATCGTCATGAAATAGTCCATCTATCGTTGTCGCCGGCGCCAGAGAAAAAACATCCTGATAACGCCTGAGACGGTCTTCCGTTCCAAGCGAAGCAACGCCGCGCTTCAGTGTCTCATTTCGAGGTAACCCCTTCACGGCGAAACCAACCATGGAGCGCAGTCCTGCTGGCAATCCGCGCCACCAATTTCCGTAATATACACCCAAGTGCCGTTTGTAACCGCCGAACATTTCGTCCGGCCCCTGACCGATCAAGGCCACCTTGACGTCTTGCCGTGCTCGCTGTGAGACGAAGTACATTGGCACAATCGAGGAAGTTGCAATTGGTTCTTCCAGAGATTCCACGATCTTTGGAAGCGAACGTTCAAATTCCGCCCGGTCAAGCTTTACTGGCACATGGCGCGCGCCCAAAAGAGCGGCTGTCTCCTTTGCGTCGGCCAGTTCGTCATCTTCGAAACTCTTACCGTAGCCGACGCTGTACGCCAGCCATGGGCCACCCTGTTCGTTCATGAGCGCCAACAGCAGGGCAGAGTCGAGCCCGCCACTTAAAAGTAATCCGACTGGCACGTCACTGAGCAGATGACGCTTGACTGCGCCTCGGTACAATTCCAATAATTCCCGCTCGGCGTCTTTCTCATCTTTACCATCTAGGAATGGAATTCGGGTGTGGCTATACCAGCGTTTCTCCTGGCACTCTCCGTTCTCGATGACCAGCATCGTTCCCGGCGCGAGCTTTCGGATTCCATCGAATATGGTTAGCGGAGAAGGCGTATATCGGAAGCGAAGGAAAAGATTAAGTGCAACCGGATCAACGTTCGGTTTGCGCTGTTCCGCGGCGACGACAGGACGGACCTCAGATCCGAAGGTCAACGCGCCATTGTCGATCTTATAATAAACCAGCTTGATACCCATGGCGTCACGCGCCACAACCAGCCGCTGGTTACGCACATCCCAGATGGCAAGGCCAAACATACCATTCAAATGATTGAAGACATCAGTTCCCCATTCTTTGTACCCGTGGATGATTACCTCCGTGTCGGAATTCGTCCTAAATTGATGGCCCTTGTTTTGCAGTTCGGCCCGCAATTCTTTATAGTTATAAATCTCGCCATTGAAGGTTATCCATACCGTTTCCTGCGCATCAGACATCGGTTGGTGTCCGCCGGCGAGATCGATGATAGATAGCCGCCTGAATCCCAAGCCAAGTGGTCCCGAGATAAAATAACCCTCATCGTCCGGCCCACGATGGACCATGGTTTGGGTCATCCGCCGGATCGTTTCCGGTTCCACCGGCTCGTTCCGGGCGAAGTTAAACTGGCCGCAAATGCCGCACATATTTTCAGAGATCAGAGATCGGAGATCGGAGGTCAGACATCGGCCTCAAGATGAAAGAAGACGGGTCATTAATCATGCTTCCAAGCATCGCTCCGACTTCATGGCACTTTTCAATGAAGATCGCATGATGGCCTTTCGTTAAATATCCGCCGTCATGTGCAAAATCGAGCCACGTTTCAGTTTCCCCATTTTCGCATTGCGATTCTATCCTAACTTCAGACGGTTGACTTCTGACATCTGATTTCTGCCTTTGATTTCCGATCTGCATTGCTATTTTCCGATGAATTCTGCTCTTTGACTTCCGAGAGCTGCTTTCTGACCGCTGACATCTGACTTCTGATATCTATGTTTCGAAGCCTCGCGTAAGTAATACGCAAGGCTCCGAAACATCTGGGCCTGGCCCCAGCGGTGCATCGGCACATTGTCCCATCCAAAGTGCAAGCGACGGGAACGGAAGGAGCCATCGGGCTTAATCCACTCCTTCAAAATACCTCGGACGACTGTTTCCAGCGTTGATTCCAATTGCGGAAACCGGTCCCGAAGCAGCAGGCACAAATTGATGCACTCCGCGCAGTCATAGAGCTCACGCCTGTAAACGGTCAGCCGCGGGGCTTTGGAAAAAGGCTTTGGCAGCCCGTCTTCGGCAAAGAGGTTCTTGAGGTAATAGGCAACACCCTTCGCAAGCGCTTCCAGACAGGCTTCGCTTCCGGTCAAAGCGTGAATCTTGGCCAACGCCTTCATCACAAAACAAGTGTGGAAATGATCGATAAAATCGCGCACTCCATCCACCGCGTAATGCCATGAACCGTCTTCATTCTGATTCTCCAAAACAAAATTCAAATTTCGTTCTGCGACTTTCCAGTAATCGTCATTGGAGAAAAACAGCGAAGCGCTCGTTAACAAAAAGGCACGGTAAGCGGCGGCATTGATGACTCCCCCCTCATCGAAAGGAGTGTAGGAACAACTGCTGGCAGCTTCGGATGTCCTGAAATCCTTGATATCAAAGGCCGCATGTCGGGCGATTGACTCTATGATTTGCTTCAGCTCCTTCTGAGCGTTGAGCGTTGAGCGTTGAGCGTTGAGCGTTGAGCGTTCAAAGTTTTCTTGTCCCAAGACGTTATGGACCTGGAGAAACGCCTCATAGACGTACGGCGCAGTGGTTATAAGCGGTGTCTGCTGCTTGATCGTGCCTCCGCGCCAAACCCAGTCGAATGGATAACCCCAGCAATACTCCCTGAAATCGGGACAGCGCGACTTCTTCAGTTCGTTAAGGAAGTGGATCGCCTTTTCAAGGTAGACTGGAGTTCCGGTCGTTTCATAAAGGAATGCGAAACCCATCGCATAATGTGCATCGGCAATGGGAAACCGAATGCGGTGATGAAATAGCCGTCGCGCGGACGGCAGGAACGCTTCGCAAAAGATCATCGGAGAAACGGCCGCAGTTCCAAAGATCCGGTTCCGGTAGTAAAGCGACTTGGCCCGCCCACCCACCGGACCGGCGAAGAAGGCCTGATGATCCCACGAAGTTTCGCCGTAGCTTTCCAGCCATTTTGTGAAATTTACCAAGACATCTGAAACTGTGTCGGCCAGTCCTGGGGTGTCGGCTATCGCTCTCACAAGTATTTTAGCGGCCACTGGGCTCTTGTGATCGGTGATTCGTGATTGATGAATGGGATTACTCCGATCGGAAATCAGAAATCGAGAATCAGAAATCAGCGCGACACGAAGCTGGCGAACCGCAACTTCGTGGTCGTAACGTAGTTATCACGAATCTCACAGAGGTAACGCCTCAGCATCGCCTTTAACGTATAAGGCAGATTATCTCCGTTATATCCGTTTGCCGCGAGGTCATGAAATCTTACGCTGACCATCGTGCTCTCGCCGGCGCCCAACTCGATTCCAAAAGTGATTCGGCCGTTCACAGAATTCCAAGCTATCGGCCCCGACCCGGCGGAGATCTCTCGTATAGCTGAAGGCTCACACTCGCGCCTCCGAATCAAATAGCGCCGTGGTTGGCCAGAAAGATTCTCGATACGCAATTCAGTTCCGTACATCTCCACTTCCACGGCGTCTGGTGAGAGTCCCCTTTGCCGGCAGCTTCGCCTTACAACATCGCCCAGGCTGCGCCAAGTCAGCCGACATTTCAGAGCATTCAGGCGGCCAACAAAATCCACCAGACGCCTGCAATGATCACTGCAATAATCGTGATGAATTATGATTATAACGGGTTTACCCAACAGAGCATCGAAGGCAAAGTTTGCGATCTCTTCCCAGGGGTTCCTCCGAGTAAAAATTGGAAAGTTGTCGTAGCACATGACGGCGATGTCCCACACATCCGAAATAGTGATCGGACACGGATGGGGGTCGGCACAAATGACGTCATTGTTCACTGCGGCGATGAGATCCGTGCGCTTTAGCGCACTCATGGCAGCTTCCGAAAAAATACCTTGCGGAAATACCATGACTCGATCGTGACGAATTCCAGTAATCGAGGTGTGACGATTCATCCGCTCGAGCGCTTGTTGAGCCTTCCAATACAGGCGCTGCCGATCGGAGCCACCGAATTCTGCCCGAGTATGATCGCAGCCGTGAACTGAGACCGAGTACTTTTCAAGGTTTTCTCGGAACAATCGAGCAACTTCCGGAGTGCTTCTCCGCCAGTTCCATGGGATCAATGCGATATTGGTACTAAAGTTGTGTCGCTTCATGAGGGATAGAAGTTCCTGAAAGTTCACAAAGCCGTGCGTAGATTTCAACACGGGATCATCGATCACCAAACAGGCGTTCGTTTCCGGGGCGTTCCAGCAGGTTTCGGCGAAGGCCCATTTGATATAAAGGACAAGGGGCACAGCGCTGAGGAAGTCGTCCCGTACGTCAAAATTTTGCGACTTTAATTCCGCGTCGAGATCAATAATCTCTCGAGAAGTTGAAAGGGAAACAGGCACGCCTTTATGTTCGAATTTCAAGAGCGTCGCGCTGTCGCCGAACGAAATAATATTGACCACATTCCTTGTCGCCGTGCTCAAAACGAATTTACCATTGGTGTTGGCCTTGTTCGCAGTAACGCGTACACCGGCCATCACCTGGCAAAAATCAGTCAGTTCATCCGACACTACAAAATCACCGGCACTAGCATCGATCGCGTGGAGTACTGCTTTGTCGTCGCCGGTTAATATCCGAGCCAACCTTTGCAAAGAATCCTGGCTACCGCCTTGATAGACAAATGCAGAATGAACAGATTGTGTCCACCACTGTTTACAGGCAGGGTTTTGTTCCAAAGCTTCGATGACTCGCAGGAAAACCTCTGTCGAACATAGAATCCGCGGTTTCTCCGGTGTTAAACCGTCGGCGGCACTGGCAAACGGGACTTCTGCCGCAGCCAGATTGCGCGAAGGAATCCCAAAGAACTGAAGCACTCTGCCAACGCGGCGTTCTTGTTCCGATGTGCTATCACCTGTCAATAGCAACGCCGGCTCTGTCATCTGAAATTTGTTTCCAGGCGCGGCCAATTTCTAGGCAACCACTACTGGCTTTCGCGACACTACGAGCGACCTCATCGCGCGGGACCTGGCGATTTTGTTTAAGGCTGGCGACAGCCGAGTGAAAAGCCCAGTCATGAATTTTCCAGCTGAGTGAGGAACCCAGCAAAAGTGCTCGCTTCGCAATACTTCGAAGCCCGCTCTGACGAATGGCGCGGTGTATTCTTCCAGGGAAGGGATGTAGCACTCCAGCTTCTTCTTCCAGCGAAGCCGATTCCTTAATTCGGTGCGGAAGAACGGAAAGCGATTGTTCATATCGATAATAACACAGACGCCTCCCGGGGCGAGTAGATTGAAAATGGCTCGAACAGTATCCATCTCATTTTTTGCCGCATGGCAATATCGGATTGTGTTTACTCCCAGAACGAAGTGAAATGAGCTTTCCAACTCGGACTTGGCCTTGGCCATCGATCCCGAGAGGTCGTCCATTAAAGTTTCGTTCTTAGCGATTTGGAATCCGAGCTTGCGCAGTTCACCCTCTGGAAGACAGCTTTTCGCTTCACGTCTAGCGGTTTCGATCAACACTGGAGAGAAGTCGGTCCCAACAGCACCGGTAATGTTTACGCCTTCCCGACTCAACAGAGAAACCAAGTGTAGAAGATTCATCCCTGCCCCGCAGCCGAATTCTAGTATGCGGATGCCTCCTTGTTGGATCTTAGCCGGCAAAAGACGCAACGCCTCCAGGTAAATCTCTTTATAGTCGTGGTCAAGAAGGTGACTAATGCCGCAACCAGCGGTTGCGCGACTGTATTTTGCTATCGCAGCCCCCGACGTGTATTCACTGAAAAACGCCTCGGCTTCGGTAACGGACGTAGCATCGGTGGACATCATTCTGATGGCTGATTTCTGATGGCTCATGGCTGTCGTCAGTCCTCTATCTGTCGGAATCTGCTCTTTGACCTCTGACTTAAAACGTTACAAAGTTAAATTGTTACAACGGTCTAATCGTTAAATCGTTACAAGGTTACAAAGTTACAACGGTCAAGCGGGCGTCCCGCGTCTGCTAAGGTTTCGGCGTGGCGAGCTACGGCGCGGAGAGAGGGCGGAAGTCAGAAGTCGGATGTTGGAGAACGGAGCACGGAGGACCGAAGACTGAAGATTGATGGCCGCTTCAACGCTTCAACGCTTCAACCCTTCGACCGACAGATCAGCGACATCCGCGTAATCCGCAGTTTGTTTCCTGGTTTGGTCGCTTGCGTCCGCTCGCCCGCGAGCGGGGTAAATTTGGGCGAAGATTTCATCCATGATGCGGGCAGTTAAAAGAATTTCGCGGTACGGAATCGGAACGGGGGTGTCAAGACGAATGCTATCATAAAAGCGCCTGATCAATTCCGTCATTCCGAAGTCTTGATAAAGCCGCTGACGGATGAAGTTGGTGACGTTCAGCCCCAGATTTCTAAAGTATTCTCGTGCGTTCTTCAACGGTGGAATAAAATAGGTCAGATAGCTCTTATACGACGCCCCTGGGCTCCTGATCAGAGTACCAGTCAGAATGTCCGCCATTAGCGAGTTACGTGGACCGTAAATTCGGAGCCGGTTCAAAGCCGGCTTAAACTGAGTAGTAAAGCAAAACTGTGCCGTGGTCCCGTGCTTATCCTGAAGGAGCACTCTTAATTCGTCCATCAATTCCGACCCGCCGCTGTGACTGAGCTGCGGACTTTGATGCGCACTCGCCACGATCAGTCGGATGTCGTCATCAAGAAATTCTGCCAACTTCGCAATCCCGTGGCTGATAATATTGTGAAACAATTGCCCGGGAAGTTGACGCACCCAGTGAGTGCGGTTCCCAAGGAATGCCGTGGCGTACCTTGCATCTCCCAGATCGTAAGACCAGTAGCTTTCCAGATGAATCGGCCTTCCGCCAAGGTAGCCTTCCGATACCAGCCGGCGCATCTGCAGCATCTCGAGGGTGAACTGGTAATTGTGGCCAGCTGTTATCTTCAGATCGCGATCTTGAGCCAATCCGATCAATGATTCGGCTTCATCGGCCGTGATGGTGAACGGTTTTTCCAGGTAAACGTGCGCGCCCGACTCCAGACACTGTCTGGCAAGTGGATAGTGGCTTTGTGGCGGGGTGGTAATGTGAACAACATCGGGAGATGTTGATTGCAGCATCTCCTTCAAATCGGAGAAGCACGCAGAAATCCCAAAACGTTCGCCCAACTGCTGGGCCATGAGCGGTTCCCGATCGCATACCGCTACAATCTCACAATCAGGCACACGATGGATCGCGTCCAGATGTTGGTCCGCGACCTTCCCGCAACCGACGAGCGCGACCCGCAGGGCGCGCGAAGCTGGTCCGCCTTCGCTCTGCTTCGGCGCGATTAGTAGTTGAGTGTTAATTGTTGACCCGCCTACGCCAAGGCTACGGCGTGGCGAAACGGAGGACCGATGACGGAGGACTGAGATCGGAGATTAGAGGTGAGCTCCGTAGGAACGAGATGTCTATAGCGACCATACGTCGATCGACGAAAAGCTCCGCTAGGAGCGGCATGTTTTAGAGTCATTCAATAGGTTTGAAAATGTATTGCGGGTTGTAGGCCACATCATGGGTTCCAAAAATCCGACGTACTCCTGCTGAAACGATTTGCGGCGATGATGGTTTTCTTGATTGCGAATGTAATCGGCTATCGTTCCGAGGTGGGAATGGGAAACTGAAAAAGCACCGAATCCCTCCTACATTAATCCTTATTAATGTTAGACGTAGGTAGCTAGCGCGCAGAGCTGGCGGCCGCTGGGAGCGGAGCAGGGCACGCGGGCGGTTGGTTTACGGCGGTGAGGGCGGACTTAATGTAGGCGCCCGGCTTCCCTAGTCGCACTCGCGTCTTCGCGGCTCGAACGACTCCCGCCGTAAAGTTTGGCCCCGTTTTTGAGAACAGGCCCAAACGCCTGCTACGAAAACGGCAACCGATCCACCGCTGCTCGTTGATATGATTGGTCGAGCCTGTTTTGATGCGCCCGATCAAATCAGACGGCGCCTCATCTGGCTTTAATCCGAGAAGAATGTGGGTGTGATCCGGCATGCAATTGATCGCGATGAGCTTTTGGTTGCGCGCGGTTACAATTCCCGTGATGTATTTCTGTAATTCCTCCTTACGCTTTGGTTGAATGACACATGCACGCCCCGAGACCGCGAACACGACGTGTAGATAGATTTGCGTATAGGTGTTTGCCATTCGCGGCGATTCACATGCCGCTCCCAAGGGAGCTTAGACTCATCGGGCTCTTTAGACTATAGACATGTCGCGCCTACGGCGCTCCGTCATCTGCCCTCTCTCCGAGCCGTAGGCTCTACGAGCCGGAGGCTGACATCTGTTCTCTGTCCTCCCACCGGGCCGTAGGCCCTGTGGGCCGGAGGTGCCCTCGCCGTTCGTATCGAACTGGGCGAGGAACGCTTCCATCGCCTCTTTCATCGGTACTCTCGGCTTCCAGCCGAGGCGATCTTTCAGTTTCTGATTGGAGTAACGCATCGGCTTCCATTGGGCGGCGCAGCGCCGGCGATTAAAGGCAGGAGGAAGCTGGTTCTTTGACCGCTTAGAGTATTTCTCCCAGACGATGCACATCGCATAGGCGAGAGAATAGGGCAGGCGAACAGAACGAAAAGGCTTTACGCGATTCTTGTAACTCTTCAAAAACTGACGGCCAGTCAGTAGTTCGTCATCTACAACGTTGAAAATCTCGCCCTCTATCCCCGGTTTGAGACCGGCCAACACGATAGCTTCTGCACAGTTATCGACAAAGGTCAACGGCAGAAGATTTGATCCGTTTACCTGGATGAAAAATCCAAAGGCGTTAGTCCCGACGCGGCCGTTTAGCTCTGTCTTACCTGGTCCGAAGACGTATCCTGGCCGAAGAATCACATAAGGCAGCTTATATTTCTCGCCATATTCTTTGACCAGTTCTTCCTGTTTCAGTTTCCCAAAGCCGTAAGCATCAAATCGTTCTTGAGGCGCATCTTCCAATGGGCAATCTTCATCAAACAGCGCTCCGCGCTTCGAGCTCAAGTTGGAATAAACAGCAAACGAACTGACGTTCACAAAGCGCTTCGGCCGCCCACACTGGAGAAATGCGTCCATTAGATTACGCGTGACCAGGGCCGAATTCATGAACGCGCCGGCAAAAGATTTTTCCATGCCCGCGGCGAGATGGTAGATGATCGAAACGCCTTCAGCGGCTTTCCTACAGTCCTCCGGTGATAGAAGGTCCCCTGTAAAAAGCTCAACATTTCTTCCGGCATTGAACCTGGCAAGCGCGTTGTGAAGGCGGCTAAGGTTACTCGAGGGTCGAACAAAGCAGCGGAGATTGGCAAATCCGTATTCGAGAAGCTCCTCGACCACCTTTGAGCCGATAAAACCGTTGGACCCTGTGACCAGGATGCATTCATTTGCTAAGGCAATGGATTTACGATTCATTATAGCTCAAAACGGCAGGCAAGCTTCAGGCGCAGGACCGGCCTACGCTAAGGCGATGACTGACAGGAGCAGCGAACAGGTTTACCTTAATTGACGACGCGCAGGTTCGTGGGCGCGCTAGGAACTCCACTTACCATTGGGTGTGGGTAGGTGTAAGGCTGATAATAGAGTACCCATGCGCCGCCCCTCCAAACATAAAGCGCGCCGTTATCTGTGCTTCCGTTGATACTCGGAACGTCTGTGGCCCAATAGGCCGTGCCAGGGGGATTTGGTGTAATTCCCGTTATGTCTACCCCATTTTTACCGCTGGCCGGACGATTTGCAAGCGCTCCAATACCAACTCCCGTTGTCTGCACTCCGCCTACCGGGGACGCTTGGTTGTAAAAGTCTCTGTTCACGACAAAATTTGTTCTCAAACCATTAATGTCAACATGAGTAGTTCCCCGTCTGTTGCTCCATGAATAGCATGGGTCTAACACTTGATGCGGCCACGTTTGTGTCCCGGTTACGCTATCAATGTAATCCCCTAAACTACCTGTGAGTAAGTCCCCTTGACCTCTTCCTGATTGGTCAAGAACTACTAGAACTTTGTGAATCTGATACTGGTCGCCGTTTGCCCACTTAACAGGGCCGAAAGCAATGCTGCAAAGAAAGATAGTAAGGGTGTTGGAGTTGTTTCCAGTTATAAGTCCGACTTGTCCATCGGACCGTCTTTTCACGCCGAAGTCCGTCCATTGGTTAGTTGTCCAGTTTGGAGTTCCGCTGTCTATAATTTGACCAGCAGTGGGAACTGGATTAGCGCACCTTGCGTAGCCTGAGGACGGGAAATACAGGTGCGGTGTATGACCTTCTACCCAAGTTCCGTTGCCTTCCGTGTCATTAACATCCCACGGACTACTACCATCGGCGCCTCCAAATGCACCAGTCCCATAATTAAGGCGTCGCTGCGTATCTATGTAAAATCCGGCACTAGCTATAGCGGTTCCACTGTAAGTGTTATTGAAAAACATCAGTCCGCCGCTACGAATGCCGCCAAACGACGAATTGGTCTGGAATGTGTTGTGGAAATCGTTGTTGTAAACTTCCAGCGCCCTACCTCCCCTGACCTGCGATTCAGTTCCGTGGACTCCAATCACACCGTTGTAACAATGGTTGTGCCTGAATACGAATCTAGCCCCAGAAGTGCCATCAGTGACCTCCTGCTGTCTGGTATAGTTGGTGTTGATATAATTATCTTCCACAAAAAAGAAGTTAGAACCGCCCCAGTTTGTCGGCAGCGACCAAGAAGGGTTGCCGGTGGTCGTCGCGCTGCCCATATTTCCATTCTCAAAATAGAAGGATTGCGTGTGGCCGGGTTCCGTAACGTTGTGATCCGCTACTCCGTTAACTTCGCCCCCAATGTGGATATATTGATTTTGATGATCCATTGCCATAAAATGACAGTGATCCACCCTCACTGACTGCGACTGTCCAGTTATACTCACAAAACCATTAAGGGTTATAACAGTACGAGCATCGTGGAAGGTAAAACCGCTGATGCGATATGATTTCCCAGAAGACGAATTAACTGAAATAGGAGGTTGTCCTATATTGCTCGGCACATTATCAGTGATGATCGTATTATCGACGGCGGTTCCGTTCACTGAATCGGTCGTGGTCTGTCCAATCAGCTTAATGCCCGCCGAGAAAGCAAGCTGGCTGGTCCAGGTTGCCGATCCACTCGGCACAAACACGGTGTCTCCATCTACGGCAGAAGCGACGGCGGAACTAACAGCGGCATAGGAAGGACTTGCGGCGTTAATGATTCTCGCTTGCGCCGCGCCGGAAGCGGCGAAAAGCAGCGCGGCGAGGAGCGCACTGAGCTTCCTGCCTCTCCGAGCTGTCGCTCTACGAGCAGAAGCCGGGTGGCCATATAGCCCCGAGGGAACTGCATAATTCGGCCGCAGCTGAAACGGCGAATCGGAATCGGAAGGCCGATGGCGTGCCGCCCGACCAGCAGCGCCACAACGCGCGTGGAGTTGAGCCGGAAGTCGTGCCTGAATCTTCGCAGCCACTTGCCCGAGATTCCTATAATTTCCAAGATATTCCATGTTCTCCACATTTTTACCGCAATATCCATGCCAAAACAACGCCCGCGGTAGGGTTCCCCCTTGGCATACGCGAATTCCCTGCTCTCTTCTGATCCCGCAACCCCGAGAGATGGTTGCGCAGTCGCGAGGTGAGTTTGTGGATAGTCCAAAGCAATGATATAGAAAACAAACCAGAGTGGCTGGCCCGATCCGAAGGTTCGTTCCGTGCAGGCGTGAAGTACTATTGCCGCGAAGAAGCCCAATCGATATCGCCCCCATTCAAAATTTCGAAAAAGCTCAAGGCGCATTTTCCAGAATGTCGCAATTAGCAGTCCAATTAGAATGGATAGCCCAATTGACCCCAAGTTTAAATAGGTATCCAAATAGTCATTCTGAGCCCCACCGGGCGACCATTTTTTGTAAAACTCTGTCATCCGATCTCGCCTCTGTCCCAACCACCAGCTTTCAAATCCTGCCCCAAGAATCGGATTCCCCAGTTTCGAGTTAACTTCTAGACAGTGTGCCCAGATCTCTGTTCTGCCAGTCAGAGTCGAGCCCCTACCCAAACTCTCGGACAAATGCGCTGAGATCCCGAATGCCAGTTCTGCTGCGGCTAAGAGAACTAGTGCTGCCAATATGCACGTTCCAATGAATTTTTTTATAAAACGGATCCTGACAAACACCACGATCAGTATCGCTACAAATAGAGCTATGGTTGATGTAGCGCTGTGCGCCTCTTTCAAAAGCCACAAGATACCGATCAACAACCCGGCGATCAACCAAAGCTCGTTTCGTCGCTGAGTGCTCCGTTCGGTGCGCCAGGTTTGCAGCAAATACCAAAACAAAAAGAAACCCAGGGTCAGACAATCTGCACCCAACATGTTTTTGCCAACGGCGATGCCCTTATTCATTTGACTGCCCCAATCGTCGTAACCGACTCCCAATTGAGGATAGTATTTGATCCAGAGAATGGAGACCGGGACGACCACATAGGCGCATCGCTTCATCAATCGTGCCAGCGCTTCCCCGAGATCCGGTTCCGAAAGGACGATCAACGCCATGATCGGATGACCAAAAATTTTGATCCACCGCTTGAAAGCTATGAAGGGAAAATCAGACCAGGCGATGGAAATGAAACAGTAGAGAAAAAACGCGATGAGCCAACCATTCTTCAGAACGATATCTGAAAACTGGAGTTGCCTGTTACTGAGGACACAAAAGCCCGCTATAGCAAGTGCTAAGTAAAAACACGCATCCAGCGGACTTCCCTCTTCCGCTGAAGCAGGGCCGCTCACGGGCAAGCCGAAGATATTGAGCCATTGGGTGAAGGATCTTGAGCTATTGAGCACCAGCCAAAGAACGGGAAGCCAAAGCGCGCCGCTGATATTAGGCTGCTCCCGAATGTCGCGTCGGAAAAGGAAGATAATGAAAGCAAGTGTGAGAAAAAGGCCTACTTGTGGCGGCAGATGATAGCCGAACAAGCTGGCGATGTTGGGTTCGATTAGATTCACTGATTACGAATTCTTTAATTACGTCAGGACTACAATTCGTTGAAGCCCACCAACAAGGCGGCGACGACATCAAACCAGCGCATAACCGCCGATGTCGAGGCGCTGCAATATTACCTGGAATTCATCGCTCATAAGATATTCCTCTTCCCCGTTAACGATCGGGTGGGTCATGAGTTCCACATTGCTTGACTTCGCCAAGGCCGCGACTCGATCCAGCTTTTTTTCCTCAATGCACTGGGTTAGGTCGAAAAAATAATCCGTAAGACGATATCGACAAGCTAGCCTGCGATTGACCAGCCAGCGGTACGTTCGGTTCAACATGCTTTTTTCGCCAGGCCAGAAAGAAAAATTCCGGCGCAGCTTAATGCCAATGGGAATCAGTTTGCTCAGGAGGAGATTGGCACAAAGGTGCATGTGATGATGTCCGTCGATGTGCGACGGCGATTTCTCAAACAACCGTACGAACTCCTCCATCTGCGCATGGTACGAACAGGCGAAAGCTCTTCTAAGTAACGGGTTGTATACAAGTAGCGCATATTTGTTTCGCCTTAAGAATCTGACTATTCGCCTATGATGTTGTTTAAGAGTCGCCGGACACCTGGCATCTGTGAAGTCTTCGGAAAAATTAAGATGCAGTCCGATATCATCTACCTGGTGGTCTTTCGCTAGTTTCGCGGCTCGCTCTGAATCGGCCATGAAAACCATTGCACTAGCAGAGGTGATCCTCCCGGCTCTATAGCATCTTAGGACGGCATCCGTTTCAGCTACCGAACGTCCCCAGTCGTCCGCGTTAATAATCAGCATTCTGAAGACAGAGGTCGGAGATCAGAGATCAGAAGTCAGACAGTCAGAGCGCCGTGGGCGCGGCATGTCTATAGTCTGAACAAACCCAGTAAGTACGAGCTCCCTTGGGAGCGACATGGGAAGCGTGAGTCGTTAAATCACTAAATCGGAAACGTAGGATCGGCGTCCGTTAAATCGTTAAAAGGCGTTACAAAGTTACAACGGAAAGAACAGCCGTTAAATCGTTACAACGTTGAATCGCTCAATCAACGAATCGGTGAACCGTTAAATCGTTGAATCGGTTCAGAGCCTTCGAAGAAGGCGCGCTGGGTTCCCTACGTAGAAGCCGGCTTCAGTGATATCTTTAGTTATAACGGCCCCGGCCCCGATGACTGCGCCGTCGCAGATCGTCACTGGGAGGATGGTAGCATTGGTCCCGATGCTCACGCGATTGCCAACTTCGGTTTGGCGCCAGACGGTCCGTTCCGTCGCCGGTCCTCCCGTAATGAAGGGATCATTGATAAACATCGCCCCGTGCGAAATGAAGCAATCATCTCCGATCGTGACCAGCTCGCAGATAAATGAATGAGACTGAACACGACAGCGTCTGCCTATTTTGACTCCTTTTTGTATCTCGACGAACGGCCCGATGAAACTTCCATCTCCAATCGCGCAGCCATAGAGATTAACGGGCTGCACCACGGTGACATTCTCGCCAAACTTAACATCGACGATGCCGATTGCCCGGAGTTCAGGGGCTGTCATACTCGGAGATCAGAGGGCGGAGGTCAGATGTCAGACGACGGAGCACAGAGTAGGATGCCCCGAGATCAGAAACCGAAAAGGAAACACCCACGCCCAACATCCAACACCAAATGCTCAATTAATGGCAGCAGGTCAGCTCTGTAGGAGCGGCGCGTCTATAGCTGTCGCTCATCAATGGTTCAAAGCTCCGTTAGTAGCGACATTTGCCATTTGAGAGAATCTACATGACGCCCCGAAGGGAGCTTGTAGATTTATGCGCTGCCGCGGCTATAAACGTTTCGCGCCTATGGCGCTCTGACTTCTGGCCTCTGGAGGCTCTTTCCAATCCAGCAGCGTCTCATACGCGGTGAGAAGGTTCTTACCGACCTTGCTCCACTGCAATTCGTTCTCTACGCGGCGGCGGCCAAAGTCTCCCATTCTCTTCCTAAGATCAGGTTGTTCCATCAGGCCAACGATAGTCTTGGCGAACTCTGCTTCCTTATTGGGCTCAACATAAACAGCGGCATCTCCGGCAGAAAAGCGCGTTTCTTTCAGATCGAAGCGACGAATCGCCGGAAGTCCCAATGATGGTAAATGGAGGATGATAAAAGTCATGAATCGCCGTGCTCTCGCTTATAAATTCCGGGTTCACGCAGATACCGAAGTCCTTTTCCTCCTCTTTACCAGATTTTTGTTCCAGCAAGGGCCGCACCACATTGTCCAGTTTCATTCACGGGGCTGGTCTGGGGAGCGTTGAGCTAAATCGGGAAGAACTTTGAAACTATCCACACGCTTGAACGTCAACAGGGATTTCAAGATGATCCCCAGCTTGCGCATCTGTTCCCTGCGGTGGAAGGACATGAGTTCGTTCGAAACAGACCTATCGATCCCTCGCAGCATCGCCCATCCATAACCCAAACCCAGCGAGAGGCCTCCCAGAAGATAGGGCCGCTTCGTCATTCGATAGGCAACTCGAAAAAGTTCCCAGAGAGGATGTCCACCGAGGTAGTAGTCTCTCTTTCCGTAGTCGAACAGAGCGGCAAGGGCACCGCGGGCCGCAGTTCCCAGATGCCTGTGGTGAAAGAAGGACTTCTCCCGAAAGGACTTGGTCTTCCAGCCCATCATGCGTGCGGTTGTAACCGCGACCCAATCTACTCCTCCAGCCTTGTTCGGTTTGAACCCGCCGATCTCCTCAAAGCAGCGCTTCCGAAACAACTGGCAGCCGCCGGCAACATGATAGTGCCCTTCGAAACTATGACGGTCGGAGCTGTAGCCTTCCTCGACGAAGATGGACCCCGCGACTCCGAGGTTGTCGTCTTCCGTGAATTCTCTAAGAAGGAACTCCAAATAATCTGCCTCAAAGGAAATATCCGCATCGAGATTGCCCACAATCTCATACCCCAGTCCTCTGACGCTTTCGTAGCCGGCGTTGAACGCGTGCACTTTGCCCGCGAAGTTCCGGTCCTGGCGGGCCGATCTTTGGACCATTTCTATCCACGGATATTTTGGAAGGTAAGGGCTCACGATCGCGGCAGTCGAGTCGGTCGATCCATCGTCCACAATCACCCACCTCATCGGCAAGATTGTTTGGCTGATCACGGATTCGATGGTCTTCTTGATTAACGCCTCTTCATTATGTGCAGGAGTGATGAGCACGAAGCGGGGGAGGAGGCCGCGGTCTTGCCCGTTCATTCTCACGCTGGAATTGCCTTTGATACGCTGCTCATCATTGCGTAATCTCCAAGGCTTGCTAGCGACCCCATGTGTGGCCGCTGCGTCGCCTAACAGCTCCGCATAGAAACCAAGAAACCTGTCCTTCTCCGCTTGCCAGGAAAGGCGTGCCAGAGATTTCCGGGATTCGGCCAAGCGTTTGAATACTTCGGCGGGATTGTGCCAAACGAGCCGAATGGCCTCCGCAAGTGAAGCTTCATTTCCCGGTTCAAAGTAAAACAGACAATCCTCCGGCAAGTACTTACGGATTGTGCGGGTCCGGGGCGACACCACGGGAAGTCCCTGGGTGAGGTACTCGACGATCTTGGTGGAAAAATACAAATCACCGAAAATGCCATCTCGGTGACATGAGATACCCACGTCTGCCTTTCTCATCTCGCTTGCCACTTGTTCGATAGGGACCCGTCCGACCAGTTCGATTGAGTCCCTAACCCCCAATTGGGAGGCCAAGTCGAGCACCTCGGCGAGTTTGTTGCCGTCCCCCATGATTTTGAGGTGAATCGGCACTTCACCGTTCAGCCTTGCCATGGCTTTGACGGCCAGGCCCAGATCGTAGTGCTCGGTGATCGTCCCGCAGTAGAGGAGCACGAGGCGATTCTGGCTCTGTGGCCACGACTTTGGGATATCGCACACTTGAAAATGACTCAGATCCGGAAAGTTGTGGACGATGAAGATTTTGTCGTCGGCGACTCCCTTGGAGCGAAGGTTTTCTCGCATGGTCTCATTAACGGACACGACGCGGTCGGCCAGCCAGCAACTGACCATCTCTTGTAGGGCCAGGAGCCTCACAACCAAGCCGCGCTTTTCCTGATGCCAACTCATGTAGAGCTCTGGCATTGGATCATGGACGTCCAACACCAGCTTGCTTCCGCTCAACCAAGGAATGATACCGGCCAGAACGAGAATGTCGGGCATGTTGTGAACGTGAACCACATCCAGCCGGCTACGGAAGTTCAGTTGAGCGAGTTTCAGACCGCCCAGCAAGCCGGTCATGAAATACTCAAAAAGATATCTCAGGAAGTTCCCCCGCTCCCGGCGGATGCGGAGGCGGTGGATGTGAACGCCGTTGTGAATAGTTTCGCGGGGCTCCCTGTCCCCTGTCATTTCCTCCGTCAGGGAAACGACGTGGACTTCAAGGCCGTTGCCCGCCAGGGCCTCCGCCTCTCGCCGGATCCGGGCATCCGTCAGGTAGCAGGTGTGGGCGAGCATCGCCACCCGTGCTGAATTTTTATCGGGCATATCGCCTCATCAACCCATCAACGATTTTCACGTGGGCGGCTCCGTCTCCAAACAACTCCTGGTGCGGCCCGGTGGGTTCAAAGGTCTTGATCAGGTCAGCGATGCGCCCGGGGTCAGGTCCGGTCAAGACCTTCCATCCAGCTTGCGAGATCTCCGGAAACCACGAGAGTTCGATCAGTACGACACAAGGTTTCTTCAGAAGGTACGCCTCCCGGCGAACTCCCCCGGAATCCGTGAGAATCTTGTCTGCCCCCGCAGTCAATCGGAGAAAAGCCACGTACCCCATCGGTTTGCAAAGTTCAATTTGCGAGCCTTGAAGCATCTCCAGCACTCCGAAATCCTTCATGCTTTGCAAGGTCCTTGGGTGGGCGGGAAAGATGATTCGCCGCCCGGCTTGAATTAATCCGGAAAATATCGCACGAAGTCGCGCTCCATCGACCAGGTTCTCCTGACGGTGCAGCGTCAGAACCAGATAATCTCCGCGCGACACCTTGATGCCGTATTTTTTCAACGTCATCAGAAGCGCGTCTTTCATCAGGTCTCCGGTGAACTCGATGCGCTCCGGATTGTAGCTCTCTTTGTGCAAGTTATTGACGTCCGTCTTGGTGCAGCAGAAAATGACGTCGGCGAGTACATCCGACACGCGTCTGTTAATCTCCTCGGGATTGAGCCGATCCACGGCCCGAATTCCCCCTTCCACATGCGCAAACGGGATGCCCAGCTTGCTTGCGGCAATCGCTGCGGACATCGTGGAGTTGACGTCCCCATAACTCAGCACGCAGTCGGGCTTCTCGGCGCGAAAAATAGGGGCAAGCTCAAGAATGGTTTGCGCGGAAAAATCCACGCCATTGGTGTTGGCAATGGGAAGGTGATAATCCGGAGCAGGAAGTTCAAAGCATTCAAAGAAGGCCTGCGACATCTCGTAGTCATAGTGTTGGCCGGTGTGGATCAAAACCTCCCGAATTCCTCTGCGCCGGAGCTCCTGGTTCACCAAATACTCTTTGATAAAGTTAGGTCTGGTTCCCACGACCGAACAGATTTTCATAGGTGACTCTCGATATTCCCGAAATGAAGGTGCTTGAAAAACTGACCTGGAGGTTTTCTTGGTTCGGCCAATTTCATCGCCTGATTCTAAAGGGCAACGAGAGCGTCAATCCGCTCGTTTAGGCTGATGTCCACGTAGCCGGTGGGTTGGTTGTCTGCACATTCAGCGAACTGCTTTGAATCCCGTGGTTTGTGGATCCTCAACCGCAGGCCTGCCAGCGTGTCGCCACTGGAGGTGGATACCTTGACGTGCACAGCGCCCGAATCAAACTGAACGTCTTCGAAAACTGCGGAGCGACGTTTTCGAAACCACGAAACCGCCTGGGTGGCCGTGACAAACCAGGCGCCTCTGGTTTCCAAGTCGTTAAGCAGCTCCACGTAGAAGTCGTCCCACAGTCTCTCGGGAGCGATACTCCGATCGTGCCAGTTGATTGTGACAGCGCCGCCCAACCGAGCAGCGTTGTCCAGAATGGAGGAGACGCGCTTCCGGGCCTGTCGTGGTGAAAGGTCCAACCGGTTGGGGTAAAACAGTGCAGTGTCCATTACGTGAAGTGGAAGTTCGAGTATTCGACTCGCCTGTAACGGCTTGTACACTTGGCTGGTACCCGCACGATAGCCAATCGCGTCGTTGTAGCCCACGGTGGAATCGTAGGGGAACCCGCCATCTTCGAGGATGACTGGGGAGTCTTCACTCCAATAGAGCCAGTGCATTCTCACGCCGACGGTTTCTTTTCCTGAGAATCTCGTGATCCGCTTGGCTTCCTCACGCCCCTTTGAACTATCCAACCAAGCATCAATCCCATGGAGCCCGATTTCGCAGCCCGCGGACGTCAAGCGCGGGATCTTACTCGCGATGTGAGAAACATCGTAGCGTGAGGCCCGGGCCCAGGGTGCTCGACCTTCGGAGGATCGTCCGGGATCGCCTTCAAAGGGAAGCACGAAAAACGTGGAAGGATTACCCTTTTCGATTTCCACGTAACGATCAAACTGTAACCAGATGTCCTTGGCGATGCCGCAATAAATGAAAGGCAGCTTTGCCGCTGCGGCCCAGTTCGTAAACATCTTGCGCCAGGGGAGCCGTCCACGCACCACATTGAAGAGTGAGCCTAGGGTCGCCCGGTACAGAAATCCGAACATCGTGTGGTCGAATTTGTGTCGGCGAATGGACGGATGATCCATATCGTGAGTGAGGCACGCAATGAAGGGGTACCCGTCGGGCAGAGGTGGAATCTCCACCAACGGGATTCCGCACCCCACGATCAGGTCCCGCAGGAATGCGATATGCAACTCCAGTGTGGGGATGCCAGCGTTCGCGGGCGGCTGTCCCCGTGTGAGCAGACACTGAACCTCGCGGAACAGGTCATAACCCACGCGTGCGAAGAGCTGGTCTTCCAAGCGATCGACGAATCCGACCGTTTTCCCGGAGCCTTCGCTGGACAAGACCTTCGTGCCCCGGTGGAGAAACGTGGCGTGACATCCGTAGAGGGGCAGCGAACCCGCGGACAAGGAGAGGTTTGTTTCATGGTCGTGAAGGCGGGTCTCGATTTTCAGCCTGACGTCAAACTCCGTTTCTTCGCTGGCATACAGGATCAAGAGTCGGGTGGAAGAGAGCTCAGGTTTCGCATCGCCTGTGCAGAGCACGACTTGATACTGCCTCTCGTTGCGATAAAACTCCCAGGGAATCTTAAACAATTCAAAAAATTCGCGAACCGCGCTTTCTTCGGTTGGATCTGAAATGACGCCCAGCATCGCTGTCGTAGCGAATTCAAGTTGAAATATGTGGAATACCTACGCGTCTTCTTCTCTTTTGGGTGCAGAGCAATGGCCGAATAGCCCTAATTCTCCGCTATGGACATTCGAGGCAACGTCTCGCGCCAGGGCGAATCAGGAGGCTTCCTGCCCGTAGCGGTCAGAGAATCTGTCGGCGACCACGGTCATAGAGTTTTCAGCCGTGCGGCTTGTGCTCCGAGTTTGTCTCTAATTCTCCTGGCTTCTCTGCAGTCTTGTTCCTGTTGGACCACTTGATCGCGTGCAGAAACTCTGAATGCCCTAGCCGGCTCAGGATTTCAATGTTGGGCATGACGCAGTGGCCGCCGATGATTCCCGGGAAGTACTTCACCGGAGGAAAAAATGTAATCTCTTCATAGATCGAGACAACCTCGTCGTAATTCAAGCCCAGGTGATCGCAGTACCTCTCCACCTCCTGGGCCCAGGCAATCATCAGGCCGAAGTAGGTGGTCTCAGTGAGCTTCGCGAGTTCGGTGGCCTCTGGAGAGGAGAGGATCCTGGTTTTCATGCCCAGCGACTGGAAGTGTCCGGCAGCCCGCTCGCCCGCAGCTGGGTCAAGCGCTCCGACGAACTTCGTATAGTGAAAAAGGTCCTCGACCATCCGAACGTGCTTGCCGCGCACCGGACTGTTCACCACGGTGGCGCCGGATCGCTCCGCAACTGCGCGCGTCGTCCCAACTGCTACGGTGCTGTTGATAATCGTCAGCGCAGGTTTGAAATGTTCGATACGGCGTGTGACTTCACCCACGAAATCCTTGATCTGGAACGGAAAGCAGATGTGCATGACGTCGATCCCTTGGACCTTTTTCACCACGGGCTCGATGTCCACGCCGATCGTCTGGTGATGCCGGCTTGCGATTTCAAAAAGAGGTCTCCCTACCTCTCCAAGCCCCACAACAACAACTTCCTTGGGTTCAGCCATGTGCCAGAGACCCTAACCGACTCAAACATTGTTGAGGATTCAAATTGCCGATGTAATGCAGGATACATTTATCCATTCCCCGCAAACGCGCGCTGGGCGCAACCGGAGTCATTCGCATCTGGTTAGGCCCATTCCTTACAATGAAGACGTCGCGAGGATTCTTATTCGCTCGCTCGATTTGAATCCGTTTATATGATTCGTTTGTGGCGACCGTGACATCCGAAAGCTTAAGACTGCACCATTCAAGTATTCTCAGGAGTCGAGTGGCAAAACCGTCCGCTCCTCCATAACAGGACCGGTAAAACTCGGGACACAAGTCATGCTGATCAAACACGAATTTCTTCCCCGCTAATTTAAATGGAATGGCCACCAAAAAGAGAGTGTCCGGAGGATTGTGAGCGTGGATGACGTCAAACCGTCGCTTTAGAAAGAGATAAGTAGCAGGGATAAGGCAAGCTGCCGTGAAATAACTGTATTCAGCCACATAACCCAGAAATGACTTTAGCTTAATGAAAAACATGTTTGCCTTGTCGCGGTTTGCCGACGGGGTCTTCTTGAAGAGTTCCAAAACTGGTAGCCGATAAACCCGGACGCCGTCCACGATTTCGGTCGCTGGCTGGCCCTTGAACGTAAAACTGTGCTACCTCTCTCGGTGTAGCGTTCCAAAAGACGCCTTGGTACTCCCGGCTTACGTATTCCAGGAACGATTCGTAATACACAAATGGATATTCTCTTCGCTTCGGCACCTTTCGATCGAAGCACAGATAATCAGGATGAACGTTCACCAGGGCCATCCCGCCGTGTTTGGCTATCCAGTCGAGTTTTTTACACCAAATAGCAATCGTCGGTTCGCGAAATAAGAGAAATAGAGTGGAGTCCTGCGGCAGCGTATAAGGAAGCTCGACATAACCCGGAGAAGAACTATCAAGGTTTGATCCGCCTTCGTCGGGCTTCGGCGCGACGAGTAACTGAGAGTTGAGAGAAGCAGGCCGGGGAATCCAGAACGGAAAGATCGTGTGGCGCCCTTCGGGTTGCGGCTCGAACGGGTCGGTGTCGAATGTGGACATATCATATTGAATATTCATCTCGTGCAAC